>Ga0224511_10003543_pt1 | contig 11325 bp, 5 predicted proteins | sample SF_May12_sed_USG_2_FD_169988 | JGI IMG/M metagenome (GOLD analysis project Ga0224511, IMG submission 169988) | Sediment microbial communities from San Francisco Bay, California, United States - SF_May12_sed_USGS_8_1 | ecosystem: Environmental > Aquatic > Marine > Sediment | place: USA...
CCTAGCGTACCCCTAACGTATATCTGCGTATACGAGCGTATGATCATACGCTGGCATACGCTGATGTCATACGCTGTAGTGTGACTGCACTTTAAGATTGCATTTTTCTTCACTGATTGATCCCGGGAACAAATATTTTTACGAGTGGCGTAGTCACAATGTTAAATAAAATGCGATAATTTTATTTCTAAACAAAACTATTCAATATTCTGTTTTATGCTTATAACAATCGTTGTCGTTTTTTTACATTACATAATATCTGTCCACATTGTTTTGATCCACTGTTCAACCCCATGCCAGCATCAATAAATGGTGGATGGCTAATCTGGCACGAGTTTTAGTATATTACACACGGACACTATTTGACATTGAGATTGATAAAGTGTTTTAACACTGATAATATAGGATAAAATATTGCACGAAACATGTATGAAGAAATTATTTTTTCTGGTTATCTGTTTTTATGTAAATCACTATATTTATTTTTAACGGCGATGAAAGATATATGCTAATAAATATTTAAAAAATCAATTTCATTTTGTTAAATTAAATTTTAACAATATTTTTGTTTATTAATAAATACTTTTAAACTGTGTCATTTTCTTAACGTCAAACTAAATGTGTTCTAACGAAACGGGGTTTTTTTCTACTAAATTTCACGTCTTTTTTAGATTAATTATATGATACCTTGCAAAATTTAGTTTAACATTAATATCAACATGTGCAAATTGATTATTTATACTTATTTACTACCACCGTACATGGTTCGCAGAATCCAGTCTGGTCATTGCAGTAGTGGAGTTTGGACATACACGAGGCGTCGGCATCCGCCGCCGTTGAGTTGCATGTTTCTGAAATAGTACGCGGGTACGACGGACTGTAGTTTTAATCGCACAGTGGCAGGAGCGAATAAACATCATGTATCTTATGATTACCACGGAGTAATGGATTATAAAAGTAGAATATGTTAAAAAATAGGCAGACAAATAAAGTTTAATATATATGATTGTATAATTGATAGACAGTGTAATGTTTTTAATACCATTAGAGTACTATATGTTTAATTGTTAGATTATATTATGTATATAATACCATTAGAGTAACACTATTGCTCTTTAACATTCTTTGATCAAAGAATGAACAATTATGGTCATACTTGCGGTACACTGCCAGTATAGATTTCTGTCACAGACTGGGTGCCAATAACTGTCTGTACATTCGCTGTCATCATAGCACCATTCATTTGAGTAGAACGGATCCGGTTTAACGATTTCTTTTAGAACAAAACAGCAAAAATAAATTATAAGAGAAATTTAAACATCTTTATTTAAATCCGAAACAGGACATTAATATCATAAAGCTCGTTGTATCGTATACACTGTGCTTAATTAAGTTGTGATAATTAAAAAATATGCTATGTTGTAATACGTCGTAAATTTGGCATGTTGCAAATTATTGTTTCACGTCTACTTTCAGATATGCCTGGTACATCCCGATATAAACTCCTTAAAACCTACCCCCTGTGCTATCACATCCTCTGAAGCTGTTCTCGCGATACCCAAATCGACATTCACACACGAATGACGTCCCGTCAGCTTGTTGAAAGCAGGCCGCGTTATCAACAATTGCACAGTCGTCATCTGCCTCACATGGGTCGCCTAGTCCTGACGACGACAGAAATAAGAATATAAATACAATATACAGTTTGTATAAGTAAAACGATTTTATGGCTTAGACATTGGTATAACAATGTATGATTTCAAAATGTCACACAGAAGTATTCTAATTTATAGATTTGTCATGCAAATGTTTGCCGATTTAATGCACGGAAAAAATATAAAACATTATTAATAAGATAATATGTAAACTTGTAGATCGAATGTCTCTTAATATATTTTAATATCTCTTTTTTTCGTTGAATATCTCTTCATTTTAATACTAAAGGTAATAATTTTTATTCTTAAAAACCTCGATAAAACGATATATAAAAGTAAGAACGGCGGAGTTACAGGTCATACGGACGCGTTGGCCTTCGCTAAAGCGTTTTAAAAAACAAAAGCGGCGCAATTCGTACCATATTGGGATTTCATCATATGAAAACCATAAGTCAATTAAAAAGGTCGTTTGCCAGATAGTATAAACGAGAAACAGATTGATAGATTGTATCACTGATTGTATTGCCTGGTATAAAAAATATATAAACCACTAACCTTTAGGGAAGCATGCGTCACCGATTGTGTGGTAAAGATCACCACAAACGCACTGTCTTGGCTCCGTGGTGCCGCAATGGGCTCCGGCTATGTGGCTGCACTCATCAGTGGCGAATGGATCAGTGGTGTCATACGCGCATATACTTCCAACGACTGAAATTAAAGAAGCAACGACATGTGTATACAAAATGATAACACGAATACTAATTGTGTATATGGACAGTGCTGCTTTAAAACAATTTCGCATTGTTGCAAACATACGTATATAATAGTTTATATTTGATGTTGTTTGTCGTCATTGCGATTAAACTCCTTCACATGCTATTGTCAATTGCAAATGGGAACAAATTCTAAGAAAAAAATGTACAAAACGTTAAAATCATGCGCTATATAGTACAATAATGTTTAGTACATACCTTTAAAAACACACGTTCCGTCAACATCGCTAAGCTCCGAGTTTCTTTGACATGCACATACACTGTTTTGACATTCACCATTTAATATATTGTACATCCATTGGCATGCCAATGGGTCGAAAGAACAATCTGCAAAATAACAATTACTAGATTATAATTATATAATTGTTAATAGTAATTGAAAGCACTGATTACGTTACATAACCATAAGGTTGTATATTTCTAGAATAAAAGTTGTATCTACATAAATTCGAAAGGAGACTGTATGTTAAATTAAATGTGTAATAAGTAAGTTTAAATTCATTTTCGGAATATATTACCTTATAAACACGTAATTGCATGATCAATACACTTACACAATGCATAAACTTATCGTCAATATGTACCTATCTGTTCACATTGTGTTCCAGTGTTTGTGTGAGTCTGGTAACATTGGCAAGTGTGTGTCTCCTGACTGCAGAATGCTCCACCTGGGACGGAATCACACAACAAGTCGCCTGGCACACAACCATCTCCCGGTACTAGAAACAAGAATAATGGAGTATAATTTAGTACACATTATACATAAAACATTTAATCGCGAAATAATCAGAGTCCTGCATTTTGTAATAAATTAACAAAATGTATTGTCATTGTAGCACGTGATTTATTGTCAGACTATCCCCTCATCAGAACAGCTAATATATTTCCCAATATCAATGGTATCACTGAAACGTATGGCAAATTATACATTTATATACAATTATGTATTAATTTGATCATATCAACATTGATGTCAATTTGAAACCACAACCTACCACGATCCATTGTTATGTCTTTCAACCATTGATACGGGTCTATGCTAGGATAGCATAGCAAAATGCTGTCTGTCGGGTTAACGGCTTCACCAAGGTAGCAGTTGCCCTCAATTACACAAATGCCTAAATCCGTTTCCTACGTAATAAACAACAATCACAAAAAGAGTGATAATAATACAACGAATTGCATCCATGCGTGAAAGTTTGTTTAATTAATTTAACATGTATTTTGGTTTGTAAAAGAAGACAAATATAACTATGTCAATTACACGTACACATGTACACAACGCAATCATGTTGACTTGCATGTTTGTTTAAGTATTGTACAATTATGTTAAATATGTCCAAACTGACCACTCGATTAAAGTAAAAGACTCAATGTGAAATAATAAAAAACGAATAAATATAATCGTACTTACCACCGAGAGGTCCGTATTGATGTTGAACGGCTCGGAGAAAACAGTCGGACCGGCCTGGGTTGTCTGATCAAGCTCATAAACTGTCACAGTGCAGTATATCTAAAATTCATGATTGATATCATAAACAGATATTTATATTTGGTAAATATAAAACTCTATTATTTCACAGTTACATGTTGTCTGCTTTACTTGAAGCAAGACCGTACGGTCGAATATAGTTACTGACTGTTAGTCAAATTTACGCCACAGGTATGGTAGATATAAAATATATTTAAGACATATTTTTATCATAAATAGTCTTTGGAAACTATACATCAGTCATGTTGTGGGCCAACAAAACGCATGTGCATTAGACATGTTCCACGCTATAGACACTAAACGTTTGTCACTGTGTTAAATCAAAATAATAATAATATCATAAACAACCACTATTAAATATACATAGTGATGTACATCTTTGCTATCATTGTTAAATCGTACCGTTACGCAATGAATATATTTATTTACTATCGTGAAGCAGTTTACCCGTATGCTAAAATGTTCAACAATAAATACAAGGCGAATCAAATGGTTCATTACGATTACATACTATATGTCCTTTCGCGTAACTTAATGGTCATTTATTGTTGAGAATACATTTTATTTTGCACGCGTTTGTTTGTGTTTTTACCTCGTCAAAACCACAAGCAGCTTCAGCGCTTGAAGATATAAAGGTGTGTACATCAAATTGATAAGGGCCACTTCCAAAACCATTATCAAGCAGAGTCTCAACTCCCGTAACCCTGTGGATGTAAGAGTTAACAATGTCATATAAACTAGTTAATGTATGCCACTTAACAGTTCATTACATTAGTGACAGTTGATGCACTTCGGAAGGATTAATGATCTTACTAAATTAATACATGTACATTATTAAATCAGGAGCAAACGGTTAGATTAAACATTTAATAAGGATTATCCAGGCAACAATAGAAGGGACACGGACATGTACATCAAACATCAGGAAACATGTTACGGATATATCTGATAACAGTTAGATGCATGTGCTGTCTTAAATACCTGTGGATATGACTTAATATACAGTTTTCTTGGAAATAGAAACAGTTGTATTCATTTTTATAAGCGTTACATCTATAGCAAAATATGGTTCAAGATTTATTAAAATTTGTTTTTGTATTATCCTGGTTGGCTTAAAGTAATGTTTGCTATATTATCGGATTATATGGAAACCTTACCATTTGACGTTGTGTGCTTTTTCCGCAATGGGAGTAAATTGACAAGACAAAAACGGTGTTGCAACGCTCATCAAGACGTCGGTGACGGCTAACACTGGCGGTAGGGCGGATGGCGTCCAGGCCTCCCCGGTGTGCTGTACAGTACAAGAAGTGGTCGACGAGCACTTCAGAGCACTGTTGTAGTGGTGACTGACTGTTTGGTACATGCTTTCATACATCTGTATAGTGCTTTGGACGTCATGTGACTTTATTTCTTCATCCAACTGAGGACAATGACATTGATTGTAGTCATCATTGAATCCAACACTCTTGTGGTTAGACGGACTGTGAAGACTATTAGTTGCGGCAATGCTGTAATGGACACAATACCAAATTATAGATGAACGTAACATTAGTATGTACATTAAGGACAAAATCTTTAAAAACATTCCTTTGTTTATTAGATATATGCATAATGTATTAAAACAGTCTGGCATAAAGCCATGAAGTTAATCATAATATTTCAATGTGAGTAAAAAGGGATTTGTTTGTAAAAAAAATAAGTAAAATAAATGATATTTACGGTCATAAGCCCCAGTGGAAATGTTTTGAACTACTTGGTGCCAATGATGCATTGGTGATCTAGCAAATACATACCTCCAGCTGTTAATAAAGTTTGCACTTTCCATACTAAAGGTACCATCGCCGTGTCGGAATTGCCTGTCTCCAAAGGCAGCAATGCCATCAAGGAGGTTAATGGCGTCACGGGCATTGGTCTCAAACACATCCAGTTTTAGCCCATTGCTTGTCAAATCGCTGGAAATTTTTAAACCTACTCCGTTCATCAATACTATTGTCTTTACTGCTTTGGAAAACTCAGAAGTCTGAAACGAAATAGCTGTGCATTATCGTCTATGATGATGAGGGACACATAGCAGAGTGGTGTATAATAAACTGAAGACACATGGAAACATGTGAAACAACAATGGACTCGTAATGTGTACAAATAAGTGTATATTATAATAACAATCTACCGGTATGAATCCTTCAAAGGTAAAATCTAGGCGTCCGTCCTCCATTTCACCGACGAAAAGAAATCCTCGACGGTTGATGTCATCACATTCGTCAACTGTGTAAATTTCATTACCGTCTCTAAATGTAACAGCACATAGAACAACCCCGGCTGATCGCTGTTCTGTTTTGATTTGTACCTAAAATATTAACAAACTGACCAAGTTTTGTATATTCAACACATTTTAACAGCAATTTCATTTGATCGTTAATATCAAGAATATTACGTTGTTGACAATTTGGTGTGAATATGAGATAATGCTCTGTATATTTTCATGTTTAAAAGGCAATCTCATCTTATTGTTTTAAAATACAAAGATTAATAATAAAACTATTTACCTCTACCGGAAAATTATTACTTCTTAGCAGAAGAAACTCCCCGGAAGTTGTGACTGATACAAGAGCCAATTCTTGCCTGTCACAACATTTAAATGGACTCGTTTTAAAAATACACAGGGTTTTAATTTTACTGGAAAACGTATGTAATGAACAAATTGCTAAAACAACAGTTTTTCTACATTTAAATTGCTCGTCTTATCAATGACCAATATCGGCAAGGCAACAGGATGATAGTGCTGATTGTTATATACAGTTAATTTAGAATAAGAGCGAATTGTGATGTTATATAATATAATTTAAAATTTAAAATCAGCGGTGTGTGAATAACTACAAAAGCTTATCACGGCATAATTCAAAACTGTATATCATATGTAAAGCCTAATTAACTTTGTCGTTTGGCGCCCTTTTAATTCAACGCAAGGGAAAGTAAACATTTATATATATTTGTACATTGTTATTTAGACATGTGTCCAGGTCTATAATTGGTAAAAGGAAGAATGTGAAAACAAATGTTAAATAAAAGAAGAATCAAACTATTTGTTTGAGAACATTTCGAAATTCGCCAAGTGCAATTTATTTAAATACAATATCTCAAAAACGAAAGAAAGGGGGACATGTCCATCGATTGCACAACCATCTTAAAGCAAGTAGCTAAGTTAAATAAAATTTCGTTATAAAGACAACTATTGTAGGAAAGGTAAGAGGTTAGGATGCTTATATTACCGGTTATTGCTTTTCACACATGTCAATAACTTTGTAGCGGAATCCCAGTACACGTTAAGCACCAGATTCAAATCGCCAAGAAACACCTGTAAACACCCATGAAACGAAAATACATGATCTATATTATTTTAACAACGAAATTCTTATGCAGTTAAAACCTGTGCCTATCTTATAAAACATTAATTTAAAATTTAAAAGTTAAATTTTCATTTGCCCCAATGCTCATTGACAGACTGTTTAATGTTGACCTTTAATTCGGGAATCTGGTAGTTGTTCCACAAAGCGTGATCAGATGTCAGCGGGAGAAACGAAGCCTTAAACATTTGTCCGGGATCATGGGGTTCGTCTGAAATCAGCACTTTGGTTCCATAAATTGAGGTGTTATAAAATTCAATCCAATGACCGGTGTCGTTGACGAACCAGTCCATAGTTTCACCCCGGTATAGTCGGTCGTGCGCCCAGTTGTCACCACCTGTCCAATAAGAGAGCGCGGAAGCATTCACGCCGCACATGGCATGGTCCATAGTTGATGGCTGGTAGGGGCACTCTCCTCCACTGTTCAGACTAAACCACAGTGGGCAATGCGCATCGTATGAGTTGTAAACGGTGTGGGACACTTGATATTTGCAACCGATTCCGACGGGCGTTTGCCAAAGATTACCAAAGGCACCTTGATGATCAGCGAACAACACCCTCTGTAGAATAATAGTCGGCAATGGTTTGCATATATTGTGTATACACACATAATAAACTTAAAACAAACGTAAACACCATAAAAATTTCATTGTTTAGAAGGTTAGATAACACATCGCTGGAATCGCAGTGTACTGTCGATCAGAATGTGTAAAAATCGGAGTGTAGGACATATTTGTAAATGCATTTTAATGACTTACTGAAACCATTCCAACATGAAGCGGCGCACTAATGACTGGTACTGACCGGACACCAAATATGGATTCCGACCATGCAACAGAACACTGGATCTGCACATTCAGAAGATAAAACATAAACATATATGCAATTGAATGTACAAAAACATTAGGATAAACACCAAAATATTGTTGTCAGCATTGCATTAATGATATATTGAGGTTGAAGGAATGTAAGATTGCATTACGTCGTTATCATATGAACTGTTGTAATAATAATCTTACATCGAATCCAGCAGTTGAATGCCCACATGTATAAATTATTTCGTCTTCTGTAATCGAAGAGTTTCGCAATAAGTCAGGTCCTGTTCGTTTGCACATATGCCCGTCTACATACCTGTAAATTAAATTTATTAATAATAAACGTCAGTGGTGTGGCATATTTCATTACCATTGATAAACAATTTTAATACAACCGAAGCTGCTATTCCTTGGGATTTTTCCTATTCCTCATATTAATTTGGATGGATATACATGTATTATTACTTTCAAAGTAACCAAGCTTGTTTTGTAATGTTAATTTCCAAGCTTGTTTTGTAATGTCAAACTTCGTTTAGTTATAAAACTATAATTTGAAATTATTTAACATATTGAATTACCATGTTATTGTATACAATTTCCCGTCGATGTAGTTGTCGTTTAAGATGCATCCTGGACAATATCCATTTATATCATCGGCAGCCATAACACAGTAAAATAACAGCCGAGGAGTGTAAACGTCTTCAAGAGCTGAACTACTGTGTACAAAGTCAACACGTGAAGTTACACGTGGTGTCCACGTCAATGAATTCCCAAACGCTCTTGAGGAAGTCATGGTATCTACATTAAATCACAAGTTAAAATTAAAGAGATGTTTAAAGCTCATGTGTGCATGGAGTCGTGTAAATTGGGAAAAATATCAATGTAACTAATGTCCAATTAGTAAGACAATACCTATGCAATATCCAGAAAAGGCATATGTTGTCGGTGACAAATACACTTGATAATCGTTTTCACATAGTCGAATTCGGATGGTTTTGTCAGTTGTTTGAGGATATTTTCCACCAATCGATACAGGCTTTACAACTTCATCACCACTTTGCAGTATGTTTAGCTCATTGTATGAAATTGCACCTGCAAATAAAGTCATTTTATAAGCCATTGCATGGTCCATAATAAACTTCCAAATTAACTTTAAGTAAACGTGAACAAATAAGCACGTTAATTACCATAACAAAACCGCTAGTAGTGTGTTCGTAAAGTGCATAATACACCTTATATACAGGCAACTGTAATAAAGTGTGTATTTACTTGAAATAAAGGCAGGATTGACTGTTCCACATGCTCCTTGTTCTCCGGGTTGTGGTAATGTCGCCGGAAGGTGATGTCGTATGTTATACCAGCCTTCAACAAGCAGGTTGTCTTGTACGGCTAGTTCTGATTCAGACAGGAAGTAGTTTGGACTTCGCCGATACAGATCTGGCAGGTCAGGAACGTGTGCGTTACAGGGAAGTGTAGCGTCCGCTGAAAGCATAATGGTAAAGAATACATATAGCAGAGTTGTATGTAGTTAACATAATTGTGTAACTTAAACACATCATTGGTCATCTACTATATCGACTTATGCTACTAAGTGTACTTCTATATTAATAAAAAGCGGTATTCATTCAAAATTGAAAAAGAAGACATTCGAAACATACAATATATATTACCTTGCAACACACACACGTTATTTACTTCCAAATACCCATCAGAACACTGACACGATTGTACGAACGATACGTCATCAAAAACGCATGTTGTAAACGCTAAACGGTTGTAACAGTCTTCAGGAACAGAACATTCCTGTCCAATAACTGTTTTAGAAAAACGTAATGATTACATTAGGCACTAAAATAAAATCGTGAATACATGTTTTGATCACCCAATCAAGAGTTACCGTACAAAACATGGTTTGCCAATCGTTAATTTAATCTTTAAATCAAACAATACTAAACCTTTAGCACATAACGCGATTTGCAACTCGGATGCGAAAAATCCTGACTTGCAAACACATGTATGGTCCACATTGGAGCAATGGGCGTTTTCAACAAGACTGCACGCTTCAGGCGACTGTCCACAATTCATATTGAGAACTGAAGAAGCAGAACGTATCGTTATGTGTCGCGTATATGTGTCAGTTTAAACCTGAAACTTCGTTTTAAATTGAAAATAAAATTACAAGATATGTTAAAATTGCACTCATAAACTTTAAGCAGATGCGTTACCATTGATACATGTCCCATGCTCTGCAGCTCCAGTCATGCAGGTTTGAAGCTGAGACCAGTACTGACCACCATAACTGGTCGCAAATGTAAGGTCAGTACAATGCCCATTAGGTACCATTAAATTAGTACCGTAAAAGCACTCCATTCCAATGTCTGAAAGTAAACATTCATAAACAAGTTATGTTGAAATTTCAAAAGTACATGTAAATAAGATTCTAAGTTTAAGACCAACAACGAAACATAAATGTGATGGTCGTCAACGTTAAGCAATATTTAGTTACAACAATAAGATCAGATGTATTGCAATACCACTGTCATCCTAATCATACGACCCAGTCCGTGCATGCGTGCGTATGTGTGTGTGAGGGGGGGTGTAAAATGAATATAAACTAATAAAACATACATGACACACATGTTCCTTCGTCATATAATTGCATATCCGTAGTGTAATAATAATAAATTCCTGTTTGCTGCAGTCTTTCATGCATAGTCGTGTACCTATACGTGTCAGAACGGCACTGACATGTTCCAAGCATGCACGTGAAAGCTTGAGATAAAAGTGTCGACTCTCCAACACAGTGACCGTCAGAAATACAGCTCGATCCGTATACTAAATAAAAATGAACGAACACGATCAATTTAATTAAAAAGACATTTTTGTATAAATATAACTCATTATCAAAATATTCCTTTATACTACAATATTAAAACACTGTTATGTCATATGCTTTTTATAGTACGAAAATGTAGTGATTATCTTAATATCTTGTATGTGTGTTTGACCTTAGTTTTAAGCCTAGTTCCTGGTAACATTTTGTGTCAGATGGTTTTGACAATATAAACATAAAGCTAAGGGAATCAGTTGAGCCCCATTTCATGTGTTATATATTATGAATCATTTTGCTACCTGGAGTTTCGTTGAAATACAATAACAAATATCGAATCTGACTCTGAATCAAAC
>Ga0224511_10003544_pt1 | contig 11324 bp, 7 predicted proteins | sample SF_May12_sed_USG_2_FD_169988 | JGI IMG/M metagenome (GOLD analysis project Ga0224511, IMG submission 169988) | Sediment microbial communities from San Francisco Bay, California, United States - SF_May12_sed_USGS_8_1 | ecosystem: Environmental > Aquatic > Marine > Sediment | place: USA...
CTATTACTACTACTACTACTACTACTACTACTACTACTACTTCTACGACTACGACTACTACTACTACTACTACTACTCCTACTACTACTTCTTACTACTTCAACTACTACTACTTCTACTCCTACTACTACTACTACTACTACTACTACTACTACTACTACTACTACACTACTACTACTTCTACTACTTCTACGACTACGACTACTACTACTACTACTACTACTCCTACTACTACTTCTTACTACTTCAACTACTACTACTTCTACTCCTACTACTACTACTACTACTACTACTACTACTACTACTACTACTACTAGTACTACTACTAGTACTACTACTACTACTACTACTACTACTACTACTACTACTACTACTACTACTACTACTACTACTAAATCATTGACTACATTTGAAACTCCAAATAGCCCATATGAAGTGTGCTGTACAGGACAACACGAAGCTGCTGTGACAGTGGACAATGGTAAAGACCTACATGAAATCCTGCTGGTCCAGGTCCAGGCGGAAGAGATGGAAAGACAAGAACCATCAAGTTGCGACATCGTGTTCAAGGGCTGGCTCACCACGGAGGCCAGTTATACGTCACAACTGGTACTGCCGTCCATGTTTACGACATGGCGGGCGGCCATGGCCGGCAGCTGTACTGTAACGAGACTGGGAAGGAAACGGTCGTCAGGTGTGCAGTCAGTCCTGATGGCAGCCATATCTACATCATAAATTTCGAACACTACCAGCTGATCACCCTGAACATGGACGGCAGCAAGCTTTCCACTCTTGCCTTTTCAGAGGTTAAATTTCCTTGTGCAGTTTGTGTCTCACCACTGGGTCACGTGTTCGCGATGTTTATTAAAATATGTGTCACTTTTTGTCAGGTGGTAGAAAGTAACGGAGAGCAGTCCTTGGTAACACTGAAGGAGGACGAAGCGACAGATAATCCACCGACATCTCTGTGTTTCAGCAGCAACAACTCACTTGTTGTTTGCGAACATAAAAACGAGAACATCGTTGAACTGAGTTTGAAATAACATTTTGACAACCGTGTTATCACATAAACAGAGTAATAAAATATTTACTTTGAAACGAAATCCTCGAAGACGAAGAGGAACACGCAGACGTTTCTCGTACTAAACTCACATCAGAACGCCAAGTGTTACCCTTGGTCATATGTTCAGGGCGCTCGTTTGATTTACTGCATCTAGTTTTATATGACAACCAAAATATATTTGTGTTGCATTAGATTTTTTGACGAGTTTTTTTCCTCATTGTTCTTGTCTTATGTAAATCATTTTATTCCTATAGTTTGCTGTACTATATAATTGCTTCTTTTTAGAGTTTTTATGCCAAATACAGACTTGGAGTAGGCTGATCTCAATGGTCGTAATAGTCGTTGATTTAAAGAAACCTACAAGAAAAAGTTACATTCACGATGCTGGAAACTGTCCAAACGCTAGCTGTTGACATCTGGGTAATCTCAGTCTGACAATATTGCCCGCTGTTTGCCTTTTTCAGTACAGATAAACCCAACCGACGCCGACTAAAATTTCTTTTCATTGTGCGATCGCATCTGTATTGTGGGTATTGTGAATGTGAACAATAGTGGAGAAACAGGCGCCGTCTGGCAGCAGTTCCTCATTGGTCACCGAGGTTGAGGTACAATAGGTAAATAGATGTTTTGATTTTATTTTTGTTGTGTTTTATGTTACAACTTTAATGTATAACAATGGATAGTTCCACAACTGTCAATCAGGATAAATTATACCGGTACATGGTCAATTTTAATCCAATGGCTGATAGGTGTATGGTAAAATGACAATCTGACCTAGTTTAAACAATGAAAAGCATGTTTCCTGTTTGTGATAAGCGTTATCACATATACTATAGATTTCGCCATTTTGGGGCGGAGATTAAGAAATTGTAGAACTATCCATTACTTTGATTTGACTTAGTAATTAAATAATTGTTTACCACTTCGTACCACATCATTGTGTATTCATATTTTTCTGGTCCTCAGGGACCATGGAGTGTACATGTATGTACATGTATGTTGTTTACATTTGAAAATGGAGTTCCGCTCATGCGCTAGGGGGCGTCAGTGGTGTGGCATCATTCATTACTACTGACAGCTTCAATAAAACCGAGGCTGCTGTTTTCTCGTGCAGGCTATGCTTCCTGAGGGCTTTCCCTTTCATCAGTTTTTCTTTTTGATAAATGTCTTCTTTTGTTATTGTTGTATTTCATGTATACACTTGTATTACTTAATTCAAGTTCATCGTTATTTTCTCCACCGTTTTATGATAATTATATAAACAAAACATTTTGAAGCAATGCCAAAAGAAAAAACGATATCTGAGCCCGGCCATTTTAAAACCATAATGTGTTAAAACCTTTTAAAACAGATGTGTAACCGTTCATAAAATAGAATCTGATCAAGAAATTGATAACATATTCACGTGTATCTATCGGTACATAGTTTTATATAAATTCGAAGAGCCCTTGTCAATGTTCAGTTCCACTTTGTATATTAGTTTATATATATGGCTTGAATGTGAGAAGAATAAAATCTAGAACACATTCCTTGTTTTCTCGATATGCATAGGCATAAGGGCGGGTGTACGATCTTTATCAACTTTTTTGTAAATACAGTAAACTCCGCTTATAACGGCTCCGCTTATAAGGAACTATCGGTTATAAGGAACTGATTTTCATTCCCTGATCTTTACCCTTCTTTATTCTTAAATGTAGATCAATAGAAAATGGTATTTTATCGTTAAACAGAATGAAATAATAGCATAACCCCGAAACATTTAATAAAATACGTCAAAAGTAAACAAGATATATACCGACTGTTGACTGCCATCAAAGGTATATATTCAGATATAGATGGCTACTAAACCCGGAGTCCGGATTATTCTGCTAAGAAGCGAAATAATTTATCAGAAACGAATATCTCTCTTAAAACGCATTTTCCGACATGAGGTTTTTGTAAAGTGTACACTTACTTTAGTGTCTTCTATATGTTTTTTTTGTTTTAACATGATCGTACCTAAATATTGTAGTGATCGTACAATATAAAGCATAACAGACTTCAGTCAAACATATCATCTCAATATGGTGATCATTTCTGTGATATAGTTTTAAAATCTGACTTTAAATACCGAAGTTATGGGCCGGACAGGATTTTGCTGCAATGTCATGCTGTGACCTTGACCTTCAAGGTAGGGACCCAAATTTGCGCGCCACACATCGTCTCAATATGGTGATCATTTCTGTGAAATAGTTTTAATTCGACTTCAAATAACGGAGTTATGGGCCGGACACGAATTCGTACGGACGGACTGACGGACAGACGGACGGACAACCCGGCGAATATATGCTCCCCCGAAATGCTTCGGGGAGCAAAATAAAAATAGAGTAGATTTTAATATATTTATTAAAAATTTGAGCGCCCTCTGTTAATCCTAAATAGACTCTACAAGAAAATAATAAAATTAAACCGACCAAAATATGAACCCCTTTTATTTTTACCAAACATTTTAGACTTTTACAAAATCGAATGTAACAAAACAAACTGTAACACACCATTACCAAACAATCCGTAAATATGTACTCATAATGTATTACTAAACAAATATAAAGATATAAAAATAAAACAAAACAACGAAATTAAAAAGTGTAAAAGTCTTCAGTAAAACATCATTGAGTCATTGTTGACGTAAACGGTTTCCGACTCGCCAGAACGCCTTCTTACGTGCGTTGGCACCTCCACGTGCAGTGCGTTAACGTCACTTCCAACGTTTGTGTACGTTTGAAGATGACATTGTCGAACTTCTATGTATGAATAAATGTTGTCTTTAGCATGACCTACGGCATTATCAGTACTCTGAGATATATTTTTCGCCGCACTCGGACCGTAAAAGGAATACTCTCCAGCATCATAATAACTTTCAGTATCCGGTAACGCGTAAATTGGTTCCGCTGGAACATTATATTCACCTGAATCTCTTCGTGGTCGTTCAAAATCATCTTGTCTAATATCAGTAAATCCTGGCTTTCTAATTAATAGTCCTTTCTGACTGGCGAAGCGTTTAAATGCACTTTGGCCACTTTCAACTTCCTTGTTTAAATTGCTGCTCTGAAATGACGTAACTGCTTCGTCATAGTTGCTTACGAACTCAAAAGCAGGTTCCCCTATGCCAGGTGACTCATGCAGAAAACGAGATGATGACGTTGCCATATTTGATGTCAAGTGACTACCAGGAACGATGACGTCATCAAAAACGCCATCATAGCAGACGTTCATTTGCGATTGTGATGAAGGTAAACGATCACGGTCTGATCGCGGCGCGTTATTTTCATGGTCATACCGATACACTGCGTCCATCTGCCAATACAATAGTTATAAGAAACATTTACGGCTTTACAAAGGAATTTTTAAATAAATCATGTCTACTAATGAAATCACTGCTTGGACACACATGTTCAATGGCACATAACTCTGTAATGCCCAGATCACTGAGTACTTCATGAATATGTTCAGTTTTAATTCAAATGTGTAAGAAATATGCCAGAAGGTTATTCCACCAACTTGTAACATAGTATACAGACAAGCCAACGCCCGACTCAGTCTTTGATAAATGCTCGACTAACTTACCAAGCGAATGGCAAAGTGGCTCTTATATACTCACATCAAACTTCCTTTGGGGGTATAAAAATCGTTTATCAAAATCTGTTTTACAAAAATAAATGTTTAATTAAGTATACACATAACATTTGTATGATTTTGCAAAGGTGTAAAAGCCATGTACACTTATTTCAAAACTTACAAAGTGGTCGTCGATTTCAGCGTATATTTCTGTGTCGTTGTTATCGCCCTTTCCAGTCTTCCGGGAGGAGTGAAACCAGCGCCACAGTCCAGCAGAAGACTTGGCCGAGCCCGCGGAACCCGCCGCGTTTGCCTCCCTGGGTGAAGAAATAGGTATTTAACGTATAGTCATTGGTCATTACTGACAGTACGTACGGTTTAGCCTTGACCCTCCAAGGCTGTTTCATCATTGTGTGCAGAAAATACAATAACGGCCTAAATTATTTTGATCAGACGATCATAAGCTGTTAGAACACAATTTATAAAAAGTAGTACATGTATACGGCAAAATGTATATAGACAGGTATTATTCAGCTTTTAAAGATACCAAATACATGTATGAGGACAAACATTGACTTTTTGAACCTATTAAAGATAAAAAGCCAGAAAAAAATGGGAATACCTTAAGTACGCTTACCTTCGTTTATGCCGTCGCCAAAGGCATACCGCAACGACAACTAGAAATATCACTAATAATCCACCAAACACCGACGTCCCTATCAATATTCCTTGCGTTGGGTTGTTGATTTGGGTTCTGTGCTGAAACTCACTTCCGTTTCTGCCAGAAGTCGCATTTGATTCGACCGAAGTTGTCGTCTGCAAATCTGGTGATGGAGATGTAAAACCAGGAATATTAGAAGATGTGCTATCATTTGACGTGGTTTTCGTAGTGGTGGTTATAACCATACTTGTTGTTTTTGCAGTGGTCTCACTAAATGTTGTTTGATCTTTTGACGTTGTGGATTTCAAATTTGGTTTTGGTGTTGTGACATTGGTTTGAATAGTCGGTTTTGCTGAATCAGTAGTTTTAATTTGTGTGAAAGTAGACTGATCTGAAAAGTAAATATGTTAATTTGAAGTCAGTGAAAAATGTAGAATATATTTTAAACACTAATGAACTAAATGTCATTCCTTTGTACATATAGGTATATACCGGTAAATAAAACAATTGAAAAGAGTTGATATTTTCAAGAGCGAACCCACAACATCTTTTGTTAATTTTATCGGTATGCATACTTTTGTGTTAACGCTTAGAAACATACCGGTAGCAAAAATAGTTCGTAAAACATAAATTATATGTTGTTGTAGAAAAGAAAGCAAAATAACAAACCTATTGTCGCATTGGGAAAAATATGAGTCGTATGTCGGTCTGTTGTCATCGCAGACGTGGAAAACGGCTTTGGCGTGGTCACTGAATATGATAACAGATAAAATGTTACAGCTTAAATCCTTAAATTTTTAATAAAATTTAAACAAAATGAAATAAAGTCTCACAAAATAACGAATAAGGTACTTAGAATGAAAAGGCGAAGATCACGCATTTCATATTTGTTTTATGTTAGATACTGTGTAAATGATACAAAAATACTTTATATATTGAAAATGAAATAAAATGGTATGCATGGCATTATAAATCGAAGTTTCAAAGTTACAAAGATACCTGATATAACGTTTAATTAACGTGTGTAGTGTTACATGATAAATTATATATTGTTATAGTCGTATAAGCATATTTAAACAGTTTAGCCAATTATATATTGTACATGAAAGGTTTATTCAATTACATTGTACTAGTAATAATATAATGAATCAAGGGTAATACTTAAGGAACTTAATACATTTTTATAATAATAAACGTAAAAGGTGTCTTTACAAAGCGCTTACAATCAAGTGAAACATCCCTGCAAAAGATGCCGTGTTGTGATTCAACGCCGGATATGACGTCATTAAACGGACGTAATATCTCAATAACGTTGACCGAGCTGTGACACCGAGTAGTCCCCGACGTCATACAAATATTTGTCATGGTAAGACTGTCTTTCACGTTTCTGAAACAATACAATGTAACCTCCTGTTATTATATGAAAACCGATTAAGTAAAACATAAAAATATTATTAAAAATATTAAATAATTTATGCGAATGCATAAACATACGTACACACATTCCGGTAAACTTAAGCTTAAATTGTAATGTTGATCTGTAAATTCACAAACTAAGTTAAGGTCAGACAATAACAGAGATTTAATATACTAATACAATATCGCCTTAAAAACGCATCTGCTTGGCAAAAGTACGTTATATGGTGTTTAAACTAAAAGATCAATATAAAACTTAAACAACGTTTCTTTTTTCACACGGTTAAGTGTCTGTTAGTATTAATTGTTGCGCTACATACACCGCTAAGTTTATTGCTCTCCGGGTACATATTAGTGCTCATATTGTTCTACGTTACGTACATGCAAGCCCTATACATGTTCTGGTTCCCGATCGCCTGCAGTTGTATGGCGTCTAGGCGCGCCTTGAGATCCACAAAGCACGTGCGCACGTTATCACAGCACTTCCGGTGCTGGCCGGTTTGGGCTGTATATATAACATAATTTACACTTGACATTATTATGGTAAAACATGCGTATTTGTATATATTCTTTAAACAACCTTTTTAGACAAAAATGGTCCAATATCTAACACAAAAATGTAAATGTTATGTCTATGCTACCTACATATTGCAACAAAACTGTGATTCTGTTTAACAAACATGCATTGTATTGTAAACAGTCTGGGTTTCCAACTTTATTGTATCGCACTTACTAGTATAATTACAAAATAAACTAGACGTTAATGAGTTGTTTCTTTAATTTAAAGAAAGCTTTCGATTCGGTTGATGAAACATGTTTTCAACCACTGATGAACAGCTTCAATAAAACCGAGGCTGCTGTTTTCTCGTGCAGGCTATGCTTCCTGAGGGCTTTCCCTTTCATCAGTTTAATTCATACATCTACCTTAGCTTTATCTGTTCACATGTTTTGGCATTGAAACTCATATGTTACTGAAAGAAGTGTTTTCAGGTGGTTACCAGAAATATTGTTAGATTAAATTCTTAACACCGGCATTATGCCCGGTGTAATACAAGGATTAATTAATGCACATTCCTATTTTCTTTGTATACATTTACGCTGCTTCACTGTGCTTTAACAGATCTTCGACTGTGGTCTTCTGTGCAGAAGCCACCATCTTGCATCCGCAGAAATTTAATATACAATCAGTTAAATTTTATTTTCAAACGCAAAAGATATAGAATAAAACATTTAGCCAGTGGTTTTAAAAATATATTCTACAAACTTTCTTCCAAAAAGGGGTAATAACATTGGAATTGCATCTAGTTATTTGAACAGTTGAAGAAGCATCCGAATCAAATTTGCCCTATTTAAACTAGAATTTGTCACATTAAGCTATCCAATATACTGTATTATGTATACCGGTAATTCCTACAAATAACAGTTTTAATATTTAATGATTATTTTATTCATAAATATTTTATATACCTTGCATATTGATACCACTAACGCCGTAGACAATTACTTTCATTGATATAGATTGTTTAGGTATGTGTTTTACATAAAAATAACCCGACTTAAATATACAATAGAATGGCAACGAACCTTTACTGAAATTGGAACATATCGTTTTCGAATCAAAAGATTTGACGTCGAACGTTTGGTGTTTGAAATCCATATTTGAGCCTAATATCACATGATCCGTCGATGAATCTAACAAAACATTATCTTTATCTGAATCTTATATAACATTATCCATAGTTGTTTCAAAAGTCGCATTTTTATGTCTGAGTCTAAATGTCGGCAATATGTTTCGAGTTTCTTTTTCATATAATATGTCTCCATGGCAACCAGATGGCTCCATCTGTTCGTACATTGGTAGATATTGATTCTAACAAATACTAGTAACAAGGAAAAAAGACAATAATTCTAATAATAAGTATTAAATGACACATAATTAGGTATACACTTATCTAGCAAGGTAAATTCTACCAACATCATTAATAGTGGTTCAAACATTGGTATTGGTATTAATTAATGCAATGGATTAATTAAAGTTTTCATTATAACAAGACCTAAATCTTTCCTATGGACATTACAAATCATAATTTTAAAAGTCTGCACAATAACTACCAGTACATTAAAACGTTTCAGGACCGTTTTATCAACAAAAAATAGTTGCTTTAGAATACAGAATGCCATTGTTAGGGGGTGATAAAGTTTGTTTGTAGACTGCTCTGTGCAGATAAATGGAAATAAAATGGAAATAAAAAACTATTTTTAATAATCGACTTCATGATGCTATATATTTAAGCGTGTTTAACAAACGTTTGCTTATCAGGAAGGGAACCTGTAAATGACCTGATGAAAGTAGGGCATCTATTACACACGTGTTAACCGCATTCTACTTACATTATACAATGGTTCTACTCACACACAACGTATACATTATGCGTATCGGTGTTATATCGAACGCTAATCAGAAATCGGGTCTAGGACTAACTACATGTATATAAAAGAATGGTGCACCTGTCATTGTATTCAAACGTTCCCTTTTCATCCTAATTCTGTCACATGTACACTAATTCCACTAATGTATGCATTAATTATACTCACATAATTATTGTAAAATCTACTTAAAGACGATGACAGCCGCAAGGCGTGGATAAAGTGTAATTATTGTAATATGATGCAACATGACATAATCGTAAATAAAAAGAATAACACACAACAACAAGAACAAAGATCTGTATGACAATTTCACTAAAAACATGATAAATCACAATCTCAAATGGTCAAAATCCCCACCGAAACAACAACATACTTGATTTATTTCTCACCAACATACCAAGTCAAGTTCATGAAACCAAAACGTTGCCAGGATTAGGCACATCAGATCACGATATAGTATTTCACGAAATCAAGGTCAAACGGGGTCGCATCAAGCAAAACCCCAGACAGGTCAAATCATTCAAGAAGGCTAATTGGTATGACTTTAAGAAAGACTTGGCCATCTTCACTAACACATTCATAGCACACAAACACAAAGACCCAAACCACCTTTGGGACATGTTTAAAGATGAAGTCAACATGTTATCCACCCTACACATACCAACAAGACAAATCAAAAGTAGAGCTGATCTACCATGGGCCACACACGGAATAGCCAAACTCATAAGAAAAAGAGACAAACTGTACACAAAACTGAAAAGGTCATGTTCACACAAAAGTCACTACACTGAAAAGTTCAAACATCTCAAGTCAACCATACCAAAACAGATTAGAAATGCATACTGGTCATAGAATCAGTTATTTTTTTCTGACACACAAGGTCCTGGTCACAAGTAAAAGTTTTACAACTTTGATAAACACAAAAAGACAAAAAAACATAGGAATTACACCCCTGAACTCTGAAGGTCAAACTCACTCAGATCCAGTGTCGAAGGCCAACATACTCAACAAACAATTTGAATCCATCTTTTCAAAGCCTTCGCCACTCAGCCTCAAACAATTAGCAAAAAGTTCAATATCTAAATTAGGTCATCCACCCATGCCACCAATCCCTATCACAGTTTAAGGAGTCGATAAATTATTGACATGACTCAACCCCAATAAAGCCCAAGGTCCGGATGAGATCTCACCTCGGTTACTTAAAGAACTCCACACAGAGATAGCACCGATTCTCACAATCATATTTCAGAGGTCACTGGACACCGGTATTGTCCCTAAGGACTGGAAACATGCCATAATCACACCAGCATTCAAAAAAGGGTCAAAGTCAAAACCAAGTAATTACAGATCAATATCACTCACATGCATAGCATCAAAACTAATGGAACACATTATTGTGTCAAACATGATGGATTACTTTGACACTCACAACATACTTTGTCCTCAGCAACACGGATTCAGGTCAAAACACAGCTGTGAGACTCAACTCATTGGATTCACACAGGAAATAGCAGACAGTCTAGATCAAGGTCAGCACACTGATGTCATTGTCATAGACTTCAGTAAAGCGTTCGATAAAGTTGATCACCACAAACTCGTTCACAAACTGAAACACATGGGGGTAAACCCATACATCACCACGTGGATTAAAGACTTCCTACATAACAGGTCACAACAGGTCTTAGTCGAAAACAAGGTCTCTCACAGACCCCGGTGCTTTCTGGTGCCCACCGGGCTCTGTCGTAGGCCCAAGTCTATTTTAGCCTACATTAACGACCTACCGGGAAGTGTCAGGAGTCGTGTGCGTCTGTTTGCAGACGACACGATAGTTTACCTCACAATAAAATCACATGCATCTGCACAAAGTCTTCAGGGAGACTAACACAATCTAGAACTTTGGGGAAAAGAATGGTCAATGGAATTCAACCCAGACAAGTGTGAAGTTCTAAGAATACACAGAAAAAAAGAAACCAGTTATCTTCCCATACACACTTCATGACACCACCCTCACAACCACAGAAAACGCAAACTATCTCGGGGTCACTATCAGTAGTAACCTCAATTGGTCATCTCACATAAACACTATCACAAACAAGGCCAAAAATAGTCTGAGATTTATCAGACGAAATGTCAAAACACAAAACAAACAACTAAAAG
>Ga0224511_10003545_pt1 | contig 11323 bp, 3 predicted proteins | sample SF_May12_sed_USG_2_FD_169988 | JGI IMG/M metagenome (GOLD analysis project Ga0224511, IMG submission 169988) | Sediment microbial communities from San Francisco Bay, California, United States - SF_May12_sed_USGS_8_1 | ecosystem: Environmental > Aquatic > Marine > Sediment | place: USA...
TGCATTATAGTTTGGTAAAATATAAAACTATTTCCTAAATTATATTTTCGTTAAAGATAAAAGTATGCCCTTAAATAGTGAAATAAAGCTACAGCACAGTTTCAAAATTTATTGAACAAGCCTCGTAGTATATGGAATTATGGTTTCCTAACATCAGCATACAAACTACAATACATCCGTAAATAAATGTCACTATTTTTACATTCTTTATAGCACACATCAATATATAGTCATAAACATTCACACAGGTCCTTTACTGCTATTAATGTTAAAATTTATTATATTATGAGCAACACGAAAACTACGTTGAAAAGAAAAGTACATTGTTAACATCTCCTTTTTTGTGAGAAATTATAAATCACCTGTTTGTTATGAACAGTAATGAAAACATTCAGAAATGTGCTTCATGTATTACCTGATTTAAAAGTTATTTAAAATGCATTGTCTGTAGTTTGCAATCTGGAATTGTTTTCATTTTACTTTTTAATTATACTTGAGAATGAATCGTACTAAGTCTTTCTTTTTCATAATAATACTAAATAACTTTGTTGAAAAGGTGTCGCTGGCCGGTTTGGCTTTGTGTGTTTATGCTTATGTTTTGAAACATTACAATTGAACAGTTAAATAGCTTGACTACAATGGTCCAAAAAGCAATAGTTGACATGATCTATTGTCATTCCTTTTGAAATGTTATTTCCTGTAGTAAAATTATAAATATTGCAACGTTTGTGAACGATAAATTGTATAATGCTATTAAGAAACAGCCATACATGTAGCATCTTTGACATATCATTATAACATGAACAGTGACAACACAAAAACTACATTGAAAAGAAATGGTTCTTCGTTAACATTTTTTTTAAATTAAACATCACATTGTTTTTATGTACACTACTGAATTGTTTTATTAACGCCCTTTTCTACAGTGTACGTTCGTGTACAATATACAGGGGTTAATTTAGTTCATTGATATAACATTTGAAACAATCTTAATATTTATATCAACCACAACGTGAACAATATCAGTAAGTTGATATATCAAACAATGTTTAAGTTGTATATTAATTAACGTATTCACGAATAATCAGGGAAGAATACAAACAAAATGTACACAAGTATGTGTCTAACAAATCATCAAGTATGAGTTATTTGTTATTCATGAATATTCCATCTTGAAAAGCTTGATGGTAGAGTCTCTCGCCATTTTGTTCGTCACGACCATGTGACCGCCGTCCTGGGTGACGCTGATGGAGCGTGGCCACTTCATCCCAACATCGTGGCACTTGACGACCTCTCCATGCACTGTCATCTCAACGACTGTATCCGTACCCGTGCTGACTACAAACACTCGTCCTTGTGCTCCACAGATGCCTGCTGGGCCCTGTATTCTGTCATCCTTCACCGTCCTACTCGTCCCTGGACCAATCTGGTACAGCTGCACGGTGTGTTCATCCCTATATGTGACAGCAAGAACTCCATCAGACGGAAGGTAGGTGCAGCGATAATATGCACCATACGTCTTATCGGGGAATGTCAGTGATTGAATGTCTGACTCCTGTCCGTTCAGGCCGATCATGCGTGCATGTCGCCGATCATCTACAATTCCAACGATGAAGCGATTAACGTCATAGCGGCAGACAGAGTAGACCTCGGTTGACGTCTGCAGTGTCTTCATCAACGTGATGGAAGAATTCCCATCCACTGACATCAGCGCGATCTTTCTGCCTCTGAAATTACATGTGGATATATGAAAATGTTTTTAAAAATTAAAAAACGGTTTATTTTAATTAATTTTAAATATTAAGTATGTATTGCTGTAAACAATTAAGTAAAGTTTAGCCGATGAAAGAACCTTGGTGAAATAATTTGAATTTTATATTAGTAAATATAAAAAAGTACATGTCGTTTATTAACTTGAACACTGTAAACATATTTTCAAGGCCAGCATTTATATGCAGTATGTTTTAAATATACATGAAACACATACAAATAAACAAAAAATAATGCATTGTGAAATGAAAAGTAATTACACGCCATTATTTCCGTAATCAACTAATGGCGCATAATGAATGTTTTGTATTGGTCTTTACTTTTTATTTATAGCAATATTTTTTCTCTTTTTTAGCATCATGCATCAAGTTTGTGAACTGCATTATAATTGTGTCAGAGCTCCAAGCTAAGTTACATTTATATTGCGAGAAAAGAAAATAAGGACATTACGTTCGTCTGAGAGTTATCATTTAAAATATTTAACAACGGATTCGCCGACGTTATAAGCGGCATAAAAGATTATCAACCAGACACACCGGCAGTGATTACATGTGAATGAATAAAACTCGATTTCCTTCATGAATACGATTTCAAAGAATGTATCTATATATTTTATTAGAGATAGAAAGCCGTGAGACATAACGGAGTACACATATTCTGCGATCATTGTTTTTCAACAAGCTAATGTAAGACAAACATTTAGCAACTCTTAATGTTTCCATGTAATAGTATATGCAAAAATATCATACGGATTGAGAAAGTGACAATGGCAATTATATAAAATATAATAGGAGACGGGGAACATTTACTGAATCGACTCTTTCTTAAGTCGCTGCTGCATTTAAAACAAACTTTTTAAAAATCATGTTATGCCTAATACATGTACATAATCTTATTACAGTATATGTATTAGAAATCATGGACGGCGTAATAATTACCTAGGTTAAATTCTGTTCAACTTGGATGATTCAGAATTACCCGAAATTCGTTTACAGTTTTAAGGCAATAATATATTTTCAAAGCATATATCATTACAAAGAAGAATGCGTCCTCTATATGATGAATTTAATTTCACACAGTTAACCAGACACAAACGTTTACGTTAAACATCATGTCACACCAGAGTGACGTCCTAATAGCGTTCCCGTTACATGCTCAAAATGAACGCTTCGGCATGGCGTTTGCACAGCGTGTAAGGAAGCTCGCTGTGGGGTCTTCTACAGTGCCTTGGGCGCGTTGTGAGCGCATCGCGTGCACGGTGTAAAGAGGCCGTGTAAAACCTGTATTTGGAGTAGGCGTTTGCAATGCGTGTTGATAATAATACAAATAATCATAAAAAGTATTAAAAAATTAAATTATTTATTATAATAAATGCAAATGGAACCGTCATTTAAGTTTTATTAAAGTCAACACACTTAGAGCTTAACCATTGTTTGTCTTTTATTTCAAAAACAAGTTGTTTAACAAAAATAAACCTCAACTATAATACAACATTATTAAAGCTATTCAATGTAACTACTTAGTATATGTGTGTTACTGAATATGCTGCGAGTTCTGCGTGACTCAAAACATTTTAACAACTATTAAATACTATGACGAGTTGCTTCGAAAATTCAAAATATATCATTTTGCAAAATGGGGTTGCTCAAAATATAAAACAATAAAACAATAAGTAAAAATTCTTTAACGCTGTCATTGCCGTGAGAACGCTGTGTGCGCGCTGTGTGCGCGCCGTGAGCGCACCGTTAACATACTGAAGCAACTAGAAGAAGCCTCATAGACGCTATAAAGACGCTGTGGGAACGTTGTTTGGACGATGTAGGGACGTTGTGAGGTCGTAGTGTATATATAACTGGCAAATTTGATATTTAAGGCGTATTTCGTGGCGACCCCACAGCGCGCTGACAGGTTTTTAGAACGCTGTTCAAACGATGTGGAATCGCTCTTTGGTGTGACAGGGTCTTAACGAAGAAATATTTTTCAAGGTAGACGACGTGACATTAACGGCATTGGTGGTGATTACGAACCCGCTGGCTGTTTATATATTTAATCCGTTTTCCACTGTTGAATAATCTCCGATGTCGCTCGTTCTAGCAGCACTAACGAACTCGATATATAGCATGTGGTTATCGACCCCGACCTGATTTTAAAATAGTATGATTTATCAAATATCTATTCAATACCTTTAAACGATCAATACCACGCCTCGCTTAAATTCATTCACGGTGTGTAGGTTCAAAGCATACGCTTTATCTACTTAAGTTAAATTACAATAAAAGTTCCTTTTAAAATATAAATTGAAGAGATGTTCAAACAAAGAATGTTGTAAACAATGTAGATATGTCATGTTTAAGGGCACCATGACAAAATGGCCATGACAAAAACTAACACAAGGGACGACACAAAAACTCTTACAACATCATGACGCAACAGACATTTAGAAAAAAAGGAATGGCTTGCCATGTTGTGAAGATGAGAAAGGCTCTGAGAAAATCGCCCTCAAGTGAAAAAGTAGTATATGAATATTTTGATACTTAAGATTTCTTTTTGTTCTGTATGCCAATGAAAGATACACAAAATTGTACTCAAACAAGCTGAAATGCATTAATTTTACTAAGGAAAAAAACAAGGATAAATCACTTTCCTTTAATAATTACATCATAAGGGTTTTGTTAGCAATGTATACAAATGAGTTAAGGACGATTTTCTCAGAGCCAAGCTCAAATGCGAATACTTTTCGCTAAAAATAGCATGTCGTTATCATAATCGGAACAACTCGGCCATTACCGTCAAGGAAATGTTCGGTAGTTTACGTAATAATATCGGAACCGCCCGAAACTCGAGTGGTTCCCATCTCTATTCGCATGAATAAAATAGAAAGCAGGGAAACTTCGAACCGGAAATACCTTTCCAAAACAATACTGGCTTGCCGTTCACGGCAAGCCAAAAAGATGTGTTCGTCGTAAGCCTGATCAGTTAAGCAGAAAACGCGTGTTTGCTTTGACATATAGTATGCTGGGTTGAGGCACACATTTTATGTTTCATTTTCTATTTGCTGTGCTTTTTTAATTTCAATGTTTTGTGTTTATGTTAAACGTAAAACAGTATCATCTTTCAAAAATCTATTCTATACCTTTATCAATACAACACCTCGCAAAAAATCATTTGCGCTGTGTAGGTTCAAAGCATACGCTTTATCTACTTAAGTTAAATTACAGAAATATGTGTTCGTTGTAAGCCCTATCAGTTAAGCAGCGCATTCGTTTTTGTTTTAACATATAGTATGCTGGTTCGAATCACACATGTTATGTATCATTTTTTATTTGCTGCGTATTTAAAATTTTCATTTTTAAAATAACTTCTAATTAGTTGTTAAATATTTTCAATTTGTGTGTGTTTATGTTTATTATTTATCCTGTTTTATTGATTTAATCTATTAAAGTTTATGCAATCAAACAACGGTTTTAAAACAGTGCGCAATGAACGCATAAACAATATTTAAAACACCAACAATAAACAACAGGTCAATCCTTTTCACCGATTGAAAAACCAAACAACTCACGTGAAGCTCGACCGGTAACTATGCGAACGCAACGCTTGCAAAGGAAATCGTTCGGCCACGCAGATACTGTTTAAAAAACTTACCGGTAATACTTGTATTGAATATATAAAAAAATCTAAATTGTTAAACAAGCATAATTTTATGCGCTTTTAGCCGACTGACAGTGATTGCAATATCAATTACAAATTTCACGTTCGTATTCGAAAGATAATTAATTCTTGGATCAATGTCAGGTCGGGGTTAGTATCAACATGCAATAGACGGCCGCCATTGTGTTGTGACATGACCATCCGCCATTACCGAAGTGCTAATTAAATTTAGATAACATCATCAATAGTCATAATGTATCCGCTGATTCTAAATGTATGTTGATTGTAATTTATAAAAAAGATTGGCGATATTCATTGCGCGTGTTTCTTAAACAAACAAATAATATTATTTTCTGAACAATGCAATAAGGAAGAGAAAAGTGTTTTCTTCAGCTTTACAAATTAGATAGTTCCCCAACTAGATCATGATAATTAACATCAGTAAAAGTAATCCAATCGATTAGGTTTATGATTGTAAGGTGACAATTTGACCTGGTCAATACAAAGAAAAGCTAACTTCCTGTTTCTAATTTATACTTACTTATTTAACGTCGATTGCGATGTTATCATTACTTATATTAATCACTCTCGACCGCTCATTCCAGATGAAATCAATCTCTTTTTTTAAACGAGGTTTGAGAGAAGGGAGAAGCCAGACATTACCTTATATGCTGAGGGCTTAGCAAGGAAGCATCTGGTACCTTTTGGTATGACGCGGTTAGGGATCGAACCCACGTCATATCGCTTACAGAGCGAACGCTCTAACAACTGAGCCACTGCTGCGGTTAAACGTAGTTATGACCGCTGTTCGAACGAACAAAAGAAACGTATAGAAAGGAAAATATATTAAAGTTCACTAAGTACTTATGTCAATAATTGATTTTAACGAATAAGAAAAATACTATGTGTTACTTTGAATTGCATACGTAACCATAGTTTGATCACAGTAACCCTAGTAAACCGTAGTGTTTCCTGTAACTGTGACGTTGGGGTTATAGTTTCCATGTATATATCCGCGACTAACTACGGACAAAGTACGTTTAACTAAAACGTATATTTACTTAAACTTAAACTTTAGGTACGGTAAGGTACGGTCATTCACGGTTAACTACATTTAATCTACAGAAACAGTATGTTTATTTAGACGTAGGTCCAAAATATAATCTACTTCGCTCAAATGATTCATTCGAACAGCGGTTATATCTACGTTTAACTACGGTTAACCACAGTCTACTTCATAGTACGTTCAATACGGTGTGCTACGATCTACTACAGTAACTGTTACACCTAACCGGCTAATGAGAACATGCCCTCAGTCATAACTAAAGCCCCCCATACACACACAATATTATTGTCAATAAAATTGTTAATCTTGAAGATTGTCAATTTATTGATAGTTAATGGGCGATATTGAAGGTCCTGTCAATTTATTGATGAACATTTGAGATCTGAAATAATTTACGTATTGACAATTTTATTGATGAGTATTTGCGACTATCAATAAAATGGACAATAAAACAGTGTAATTTGCCCTTAAAGGCAGAATAAATAAATAAATATTACCCGGTAGATTTATATAGACGCTACCAATAGTAACTAGAACTATCGCTGTAAGCGATTCATACCCCACCATTGTGCATTATAAAGCGGAAGCAAGGGTATGATGTGTTGTGGAAATGGCTCAGTTGGGGGAAACTTTTTAGCTAAATTTGAAGGATATCCTGCCATTTTAGGAATAATCAATATGAAATTAACAAGCAGACTCTACATATTGTCTGCTATTGATTGAAAGGAAATTGAAGGACTTAAAAGGGGAATTTATGCATACTGAGGTTACTTATGACACTTAACATTCTATTAAGTTTTTAGGTGTATATAAATTTTGTTTTGGGTTATTTGACATTTAACTGTGACCTTGACCTTGAGCTGACACATGGACAACATGAGCTCTGCACATCCCCTAGTTGAGGTGAATATGTCATTCAAGTGTGAAGGATATCCTTCCATTAGTAAGGGGGTTATAGAGCGGACACGACAAAATGTGTAATATTTGTTTGTTAAATATTTGACCTTTAACTGTGACCTTTACCTTGAGCTGACACATGAACAACAAGGGCTCTACACATCCCCTAGTTGAGGTGAATGTGTCATTCAAGTTTGAAGGAAATCCTTCCATTGGTATAGGGTTTATAGAGCGGACACGACATAATGTCTAATATTTGTTTAATATTTTACCTTCAATTGTGACCTTGACATTAAGCTGACACATGGGAATCATGGGCTCTGCACATCCAAGGAAATCATTCAATTGGTATAGGGTTTATAGAGCGGACATGACATAATGTCGAATATTTGTTTGTTTAATATTTGACATTTAACTGTATGAAAATATTTCTATTAGTGTAGGACTTACAAAGCGGACAGGACATACTGTCTTATATTTGATTATATGATAGTTGACCTTCAATTGTGACCTTGACCTTGAACTGACACATGGGCAACTGAGCCAAGATTAAAGATTTTTTCCCATTAGTGTAGGACTTACAGAACAGACAGAACATAATGTATTATATTTGTTTGTTTAATATTTGACCTTTAACTGTGACCTTGACCTTGAGCTGACACATGGACAACATGGGCTCTGTACATCAAAGGAAATCCTTCCATTGGTATAGGGTTTTTAGAGCGGACATGACATAATGTCTTATATTTGTTTGTTAAATATTTGACATTTAACTGTGACCTTGACCTAGAGCTGACACATAGACAGCATGGGTTCTGCGCATCCCCTAGTTGAGGTGCATGTGTCATTCAAGTTTGAAGGAAATCCTTCCATAAGTAAAGGAGTTATAGAGCGGACACGACATAATGTGTAATATTTGTTTGTTAAATATTTGACCTTTAACCCTGACCTTGACGTGAGCTGACACATGGGCAACATGGGTTCTGCACATCCACTAGTTGAGGTGAATGCGTCATTCAAGTTTAAAGGAAATCCTTCCATTAGTAAAGGAGTTATAGAGCGGACACGACATAATGTGTAATATTTCTTTGTTAAATATTTGACCTTCAACTGTGACCTTGACCTTGAGCTGACACATCGGCAGCATGGGCTCTGCACATCCCCTACTTGAGATGAATGTGTCATTCAAGTTTGAAGGAAATCCTTCCATTAGTAAAGGAGTTATAGAGCGGACACGAATTGGAGACGGACGAACGGACGGACGGACACACCGACCGACCGACCGACCGACCGACGGGACAAAGCGAATCCAGTATAACCCCCCACACACATTTTGTGGTGGGGGTATAATAAAACAGAAAATATAAGTTTATACCATTGTCACGTTACTTGCATATTTTTAACAAATATTAGCAGACTTTAAAAACACAAGTGTCAGTCTAAGTCAGCTAAGGCATTTCATTTTCAATAAAACACAAAAAGTCCATAATATATTGAGATATGTTTACTAATTGACTTAAAAGCTACGAAATTTGTTTATTTATTTCAGTCGGACATCATACAATGGAATCCATTTATTTTCTATGATTTTCGAAGTACACATGAACTCAATATTTTTGTACAGTTTGTGGCAAACAATGTAACCATCAATATTATTGAGTCAATATTATTGACAATAATATTGTGTGTGTGTATGAGGGGCTTTCATCTACCAGGGATCCTGGACACGGTTGATCGGATATCTGTTTTAAGCGTCTAGAGGTACGAATGAAGTAAACGACGCGGTCATTCTGTGGTTTCTTCCTCTGCATTCTTCATTTTACATTTTTACATGTCATTAGAAAAGCCTCGGTAGTATTCTTATCTGCAGTCTTGCTTAATTATTTTTCCTATGTGTAATGATCTTTTACGAAGTCATGGTTCCAAAATTGTTAACACATACATTTATTCATTACTGAGAATTTCAAGAAGTTTTTTTACTCTAAAGCACGTTAATGCTATGGACGATTGAATGCTGATTTCTTTTAAATTCAATGCTTAAATGACGTGAACGTTCTGCTTGACGTCATTTAAACGTTATGGGCTCATTTTAAGTGAAATACATTTATTATCGTCGTGCTGCATTAAACATTATATTAAATAAAGCAGGTTGCTGGTTTGGGCTGCGTCGCATTGTGTTACAGTACTATAGTTCTGAGCTTTTATAAGGTACATTAGAACATCAATATTGAAAATGTTCGACATATATAGAAGAGGAAGAATGGAAATTAAAAAATCCATCTTAATAGGTGTAAGAACTATAATAAGAGAATTCCGGGTAAATCTGGATCATCTCTCGTATATATTCTAAACGAATCAACTATGTTGTCGATTAAATTGTTAAAAATTAACAAAAATAGAATGCGCTGTTTACATGTAAGAATCGTTTAATACGAGATTTTTAAATGTCATTATTATATTTAGTAATTCAAACACTGTAAGCATAGCGCAATAATGCTCGGTGTCATTTCGTAATTTTTTATTAACGGTTAAACAGTTTTAATATGAAAAAGGTGTTGGTATATTGATAATTATTCAACGTTTGTACTCAGACCCTGACATTTTATCAGCCGCGAATACAACAGTATTGGAGTCATAATAAGACCGGTCCATTGCAAAATAAAAATAAAACGTTTACACTAGTATCAACAAAAGACTTTACTGTGCATCATTTTTTAAACTTTAGTTTACGACGAAGTACACTGAAATCCACGAAGCCCGCAACTAATGTGTGTCATGTTTACGCTCTTGTCATTTTATATTTTATGTAGTTTAACTACATCAAATTTCTTTGAAATATTTATATTATTATGCATCTTTTTGTTTTTTATGATCAAAATAATATTTAAAATGTTAATGATATAATGGTAAATAAATAACAAACAAAAACCCGTAATACATCGTTATCTAACAAACCATATACGTTCCATTCTTTGGTAAACACAATTTTTAAATAATTAATAATTATATTTGTAAGCGTTTAGAAATAATCAGATGTTTTACCTGACTTCTTTTTTTATAAAAAAAGTATAAATAAAACGATTCCATACCCAAGTGTGACAGCCAGGTTGGTGCCGCCGTAGCAGGTGACATCACAAGGCTCCTCCTTGAACCTGTATGGTGGCCCGGACCGCTGCAGCCTTGCGTCAAGTATCACACACTTGTTGTTGCATAAATCAATAGCGGCAATCCTGCCATCAGGTAGGAAGGTCAGTCCAGTAACAAATGTTGAGTTGTTGTCTCTTTTCTCCTTCTTGAGGACGGTCATCTTCTCCTGCTTCAGCACCAGGGACCGGGTATCAACAACCCTGCCACTTGACTGCACGCCTTGAGGCAGGCCAGGAAGACGTGTGACTTTAAGTTCCACCTTTATATTGTTCATGTTGAAAAGAGATATCATCTGTTGATCCCACTCAAGTGACCGGCTGACAGTGTAGTCGGTTTGCTTTATTTCATTTAATTTGATATGTGAATTTGTTAGAATACTTTCACTAACAGCGTTTATAATGCGCTTTTCGTTGTCGTTTCCGTGCTCTTTGACCTGCTTGAAAACGGCACCAAAACCTTCCAAGTCGGATTTAATAGAATTAGCAATATCTTTCCTCTTGTCTAGCCTTTCTTTGTCTGAAGCATTTCCTGCAGAAAGGTCGCGCCTGATTCGTGTTTTTGCTTCATCAAACATCGCCATGACGCATTTCTTTTTATTGTCAATTTCCTCGCATAGTTCGTTGGCTTGTTTTTCATGCTCTTTTACTTTTTTCTCGCTCGCGATCGCCAAACGTTCAGCCTCCGCAACAATGCGCCGAACCTCTGTGTCATTCAAAGCACTTTGTTGCCCGTTGCTTGATGTAGACTGTAGAATCTTTTCAACGCGGTCACATTTCCTATGACTGGCGAATA
>Ga0224511_10003546_pt1 | contig 11322 bp, 9 predicted proteins | sample SF_May12_sed_USG_2_FD_169988 | JGI IMG/M metagenome (GOLD analysis project Ga0224511, IMG submission 169988) | Sediment microbial communities from San Francisco Bay, California, United States - SF_May12_sed_USGS_8_1 | ecosystem: Environmental > Aquatic > Marine > Sediment | place: USA...
ACCGCTTATGGGAATTTGACCAAACTTCACAGGAATGATCCCTGGGTGGTCTCCTATCAAAATTTTGCAAACCGTTCCAGTTGGTTGCATAAGTTGGTCATGGGGTCAATAAATAGGTTTTTAAAATGAAACTTTCAAAAATCTTCTTGTCTGAAACTACAAGGCCCAGATCGTTCTTATTTGGTATATAGCATCATAGAGTATAGAGGTTCTTTACCACAGTTGTTCAAATTATTCCCCTGGGGTTCTCTATTATTGGCTCCACTGTGACCTTTGACCTTTTTCTCAGGTGAGCGACCCAGGGCCCTCTGGGCCCTCTTGTTGTGATTCTTTATTGTGCATTCCAATTAACACCAATCATTGTCCCTAATTGATGGCCAGGAAGCCATAAGGAAATCAACATCATATACGTCAACCGTTCGCACGTAAAAACCGTTACATAAGGAATGCTCTTGACAATCTCGTTTTTTTAGTTTGATTATTCGAAGATAGAGCCCATTCCGGAACAAACATTCATCGTCTGCACCAAGACTTTTAGAAGTATTATGAAAATGTACAATTACTACAAAATATCGGTCCGTAACAGTGTAAATGTTTTTAATACTTTTATTACAACATTCATGTCCATTTATTTGAAACCAATGCGTGGAGTTAATTTTTGATCATGCTAAAGTGTCTACCTTTTTGGTGAGTCCTGTAGGTAGATACTTCGTCGTCAGGATGTTAGTATCTGCACTCTTTACGCTTCCCTAACCATCTTACCTGTCGCCGAGCTCAATGCTGTAGCTCGTGCAGATGGCGTCCGTTCTCCCTCGTAGAACCCGGATAATCCCGCTACTATCGGTATCACTATTGGGCATTTCTAAGTACTCGACTGTAAACTACGCCGTTCTGTCTACTATGCCGTACTGTAGTCGTAGCAGCACAACACCCCAATTTTATTTGAGAGGACTGGACCCACAGTTCCGAGCTATCTCAGCCCCTGATCCAAGCAGCCCCGATATTAACCAGGCTTTGAACGCTGAGGTACCCAGTCCAAAACCTTCTTTAGCCTGACATGTCATACGTCATCCTGAAACATGGGCAAGAAACCCTCTAGTTGATGAAATTACTGGGCAAGAAGCCCTCCTGTAGATGATCACACTGGGTAAGAAACCCTCTAGCAGATCACCTGGCAGACCATCTTTTGACGTATGCATGTCCTCTGGTTGGGTAAACAACCCTTTGGTAGACCACAGCTGCTGTGGGTAAGAAGCCCTCTGGTCCAGCTGTATGGACAAACAGCCCTCTGGTCACTTACCTTATACACACCGGACACCGATACGTCTCCATATCAAGTGCATCAGTCGCAGACACGTTCACACGTTCATATGCCCCATGATACCATTGATGACAGTACCGCACTGTATTACAAACCTTCCTTTCCATGGTTGCCGGTATGTGTTGAACAACCCCGTGTCATCTAGATCTGATGCTTGTTCGTCCGGATTGTGACTGAACACATTCCACCCACTTCATAAACTTGTTCACCATCATGAGACGATGCTCATTGCCACGAGCGGTTTAAGGCAATGGACCCAAAATGTCTATGTGGACATGTTTCATCGGAGCCCCGGCAGGATACTCTGACAGTACTTACCCATACACCTTGTTCTTCTTACTCCAGCTGCACATGTTACACGTCGGCACGTACTTTGCCCCGTCAAGAAGTAGATGCAAACAGAAAAACTTCTTCTTCAGCTTCGCCTTCATGCGCCCCACACCCTGATAGGCCGCCAAGGGTATAACATGGTGCCATTGCAGTGTTGTCTCCTGCAACTCCCTTGGGACTTCCAGTTCCACATCTTAAGAGTCCTTCTTTAGCCTGACGAGCATCCCCTGCTTGAGCACAAACTGGTACTTGTTCACCCAGTAGTACTTCTGTTCCGATGAACCTATCGCGAGCTCACACTCGTCCGGCTGCTTCCCATCCCGAAGAAAATCCAGGAGGAAACGTAGCCCTTCGTCCAAACCCTGTATCACCATGACTTCATTGACTGCAAAACCCCAGCAAGTAAGCTAGTCCTTCGTTGGATCAGTGGTAGGTCAACTGTACAGAGATGAACCTCCGCCGAATCTTTAAGTCTAACCACGGTTATTCCTGCACACCCGAAGTCCTCAAAATCTTTCCAGGAATGGCCCCGAACATGGCGGCAAACATTGACAGGTATGACCACTCTCAACCCGGCACACCTAATTGCCGTCCCCAAACAGTACCGAAAGAGGAAGAATGTCTGCAGTACCCGCTTAATATCTGCAGACGAACCGCCAAACTATATACCCTCCCTGGAAGCATGATCTTCTTGACCTCCCATCTCCACTGAACATGCCCGACAAAGCAGCAAGTGGGACCGCCTCATCGACATTCCTCGCAAATTCACCCACTGCTTGTCTGCGCTCTCGCAAAACTCACATCCACCACACTGCAAACACTCAGGATTAATACCAGCAATGTACTCACGACAAGGTGTGAGCTCCCCCGCTAGCCTGAATAAGGCATCCGCGTTTCCATGCTTCACTCCTTGCCTGTGCTCCACCACCATGTGGACTGTGACAGCTCTTCTATCCTTCTAGCCGTTCGGCCCTGCGGCTTTTTCTTGGCAAGAAGTCAATTTCTTTGCCAACTCCGCCATCACCTCGCAGAAAGAAACTGCTTGATGATCGCTGCTTTCCCGGCTAGAATCTGTTTCCTTATCCGACTCCGCATTTCACCTTGCAGCCAGAAGCTGCTTGGCAACTGCTGTATTCACGGCAAGAAGCCGTAACACGCACCGAACCACCCGCATTTACCACGCAGCAAGAAACTGCTTGACAACCGCTATGTCGTCTCTGTTCACGGCAAGAAACCGTTTCTGGTGTACACTCCGCCTTCACCTCGCAGCAAGAAGCTGCTTGATGACCAATGTGTCTTCTGTAGTTGCGACAAGAAGCCGTTTCTTGTGTAGACTGCTGATTCCGTATGCGGCAATAAACCGCCCCTTAATCTGGAGTCACCGTAGCCTCCACCGAAACTGGGTCATGAAAAACATCCACACACACATACTGCCGCTACGCCTGATACCCCAACCTTCATGTCCATCGAAGATATCCGAGCACACACCCGCTACACCGAAACAGTTTCATTGCAGTCTGCTGGATCCATGACCCCCAGACATGAAGTCTCATCGTCACACACTGGAACAGTAACCTCCAGGCAAGAAGCCTCCTTGTTACCCACTGGTGTGTCCTTCTGTTGTTGAGTCGCCACCACAGCACTTGCCACCTCTGGTGTAGCCCTCTCATGCGGTCGACTTACCGATCCGTGCTCAACGATCGGCCGCTCTTCTTTGGCCCAATGCCGTTTAAATCCTTCTTTTGGACCCACTGCTTGTAGTCTGTGCAGTCTCTCTTGAAGTGTCCCTTCTCTTTGCAGAAGTAACAAAGAGGTTCCTTCGTCTCTTAACCCTCGGCCTTCCTTGGAACCGACTGTCGTGGCCGGCTCAGCTGGCTACGCTGCTGTTTGTTTACCTGTACCAATCGGTCAACCTTTTCCACCAGCTTCTCTATCGTCTTCAGCCTCGCCGGTTACTTTCTTTGCTGCACGGCATTGACCACATGCACCGCAGGCTCGACCCTCCTCTTGTACATGACATCCACAGCCGGCAATCAAGTTATACCTGACAAGAAACCAATAACTCAGACCACAGACAAATAACAGTCACCGGTCCTCAAGACTTCCAGTCCTTTGATTTTCCAATAATTCAGCCTGACCAAGTACACGATATGACAGACCAGCTCATACAACCTATGTTAATACCAGTGCAAAATTGCCAGGACGTGTAAATTATAAGCAAGAAGGACCTTGCTTCCTAAACTCCTTATTACATTACACTTGAACTAGCGGTTGGATACGTCTCACCCAAACCTCTGCTGGTAATTAAGTAAACCCGATAAAAACTAGGCGCTAACAAGCTAGGGAGAGGCACTAAAAGCGTCACCTTACCTAAAAGCTTGTATTTCCAATGTTCCAACACAGAATTCCTCTTGTGGAAAGCTTCTCGTGAACCCGTGCACAATAATAAATACCAAGTGTTCGTAAAAGCAACACTTCTGATACCATTAAAGTGTCTACCTTATTTGATGAGTCCTGTAGGTAGATACTTCGTCGTCAGCATGTTAGTATCTTTACTCTTTACGCTTCCCTAACCATCTTACCCGTCGCCGAGCTCGATGCTGTAGGCTACATAGCTCGTGCAGATGGCGTGCGTTCTACCTCTCAGAACTGGATAATCCCGCTACTTTCGGTTTCACTATTGGGCTATTCTTAGTACTCGACTGTATACTACGCCGTACTGTCAACTATGCCGTACTGTGGTCGCAGTGGTCACAACAATGCCAATAAAATAATGCATAAGAATAAATGTATCAGAAAACGGAACACGAAAGTAAGAGGATCTTTTAAAAACAACATTTTTATTTCACAGTCTTTATGAAGCGATTTTTATTTCTGAAACTTACTAAAAAGTAGGAAAATCCGTCGTGTACATCGTTCGCCTTCGATTCACATCCACTTACAATTGTGACGAAAATTGTTAAGTTGAACTTAACCTTTAAATTAGAGTTGTACCCCTTATTTGGATGTAATCCATAATGATCCATTATCCCTTCTACTTCGGAAAGACACGTCAAACTCCCAATCTGAACTCATCTGACAGCGGGCTACACCACACCGTCTCTCTGATGTACGTAGGGGGTATCTTGGATTTGGGATTACTTAGCACATAGTGACATCATTGTCTATACTAGCCCAAATTTCTAAACCGCCACCTAGTATATTTGGGAATATCTTGAAAGGGACCTTCATGAAATTTTGCATAAATAATAATGAATCTATGTCATGTGTGTCAGTACAAAAATATTTATTCAAACATGGCGATAACAATTAAAATATTCCATTGATAGAACCGAGGTGCTGAAATTCATTTTCACAAATCAGCAACATCATTTTAGTACAAAGTGTTATTAGCGGGTGGACCCACATTTTGCTGCAGTTACTGCGTAACATCTGCTTATCATTGACATTACATAATTCTGGAGGTATTTTAGGGTAATTTCGGCAATAATTTCCACCGGCCTCAAAAAGAAACCTGATCACGCTGTTGTCCGCGTCCATGGCCTAGCTCAGCACAGACATGCTCATTCTGGACTACGCGCTGACCAATTAAGAACTGAAGTTGTTGTATTAGAGCATCTTAAGACCAGCCATTGTTGCAGACGTGCATTATTTTGCATAAGAAGTGTGCCCCTGATTTTGTATGTGAGGCGAGGAAGCGGAAATGTGACGTCCATGTATTCAAAAAATGATTAGAGACTTGTTTTGCGCAATTACCAAGCGCCGCCGAATGTAAGAAAGTTTTATGTGAATATCTTGGCTTGCTGTTATGACTCGTCGTTACAGGCGTTGAGCAAGGTCGGCGGCACTTCCGGTTGCCAGATACGTCTGCTACAGTTGCTAGAAAGTCTGGTGCTGTCTGTTAAACATACGTGCCTTATGCAACTAAAAAAGCGATACTATTTTGTGCATATACCTGTCTGTGCATAAAAATGACGAAATATTATAAAATCATAAAAATACAAAAAATTACATGTATATTTTCTTAAGGCGTCCCAGAGTTTACCAAACCGACAGCGCGACCTCTATTTTCTTGGCCCATTTAAGGCATTTTTTCTGACTACATTTTGTGTTTTATGTTGAAACTGATCAAGAACGACTTTTTAGTGTAAAAGGCATGTGCATTTAAAAATGGTCACGTGTGTCACGTGCAAAAAAACTGTTTTGCGACGTTTCGTTATAATAACGTAAACTCACTAGGAACCAACTAAGTGTTATCATGTATCGATACAATAACGTAAAATACACTTTTGATGAAAATTTCAAATTAATACAATGGCCACGTTAAAAGATATCGTAGTTTCAAGTGGCGGTTTAGAAATGTGGGCTAGTATATGTATAGAATGCTATACTTGCTATACTTTGCACGATCGCCGGTTAGGCGGAATTGGCAGAGAAGTTCCGATTGCGCGTTGTTCAAGATGTTCAGATTGGTTCGTAATCGGCGAACGGCGTTCGCAGGTTTCCGTAAGAACTATAACTAAGAACTCAGTGTAGGCGTTTTGGGAAGCACATATCCTTCCACCAGATACATCCGAGGCACGATCGCCGATTCGGCGGAATTGGCCGAGTATTTCCGATTGGTCAAACTCCCCGCAATGATTACTTCCCTTATCAGTAAAAAGTAGCTACGCTTGACGTAAGCGCTGTGAGGAGATTGAAGTCACGTATGTTACTAGTTCATTTTCATTGGAAATCGGCGCTCAGTAATATTCGGAAGCCCGCTATGTGGCGCTCTTACTAACTACTAGTATATAAACCACTTGCACTGTCCATCTGGGGGCCTTTTCACATTCTTCAGTCTACTAAGGGAAGGATTTACGCCAATTTTAGCGCAACTTTAAGTTATAGAAAAAGAACGTTTCACCATTAGAAAACTGGCGTAACTTTTCTCACAAGTTAAGACAAGCGCAGACCATCCATAACTTTTCACATAGCGTAAATATGGCTGTCGCGTTAGTAGTTTTTGAGAACGAACGCAATAGACCTTAATGAGTTATCCAATTATTTCCGATTATTTTAATATGGCACGAGAATAGCAAAATGTAACATGTTGTTTTCGTTCACTGCATCTCTTTATGTACATTGTAATACAGTATTTTGTCGCCATATACATGTACAATGCTCTCACTCGCTTGTGTTGGAAAATTCACCATGTCAACTATGATTTCTGTTTCTGTTTTAGTTATATTGGAATTGTCAAATTAATTTAACCTAGTTTAAAGCAATACATGCAATACAGGATAAGAGGTGAAAGTTATCATCAAGGACGTTTTGATTAAGTGTTTCAATGATGTGTTAAATCAACGTTTCAGTGGTTGGATAGTACATTATTCGGACTCTCAACTCTTCGTTTTAATGAAGAGGAATTGACTGTACTGTATAGATTAGTCCTTTATACAAGCTATTTTATGCCAGCTTTACCACCTTGGTATTAGACTATCTATAGAAATTCAACATACATGTATGGGAAGAAAAATACGGATAAAGGATGGATTTTTGAAATTCAAAATTATCAGTTTGAGTATTCAACTAAAATAAAATTACAAATCACAATGTCAGTATCATTAAATTTGTTCTTGTTTATCATATGTAGAGATTTTTTAAATTGTTTTCAGTTATCTTTTTCTTTAAACTTCCAATATAATTATTTGTTTAATTGTGGTGATTTGTGCATTAAAATGTTGAGTTTTATTTTATCATATTGTTAGAATATGCCTTTTCAGTATGTAAATTTTATTATAAAATAATATTTCAGCTTGAATTTAAATCAACCACTTATGTCAGGGTAAGTTATGAATGACATGAAATGGAAAATGAAAAATATTTTCCTCTTCCTGGACAGTGTTAATTTATTTTGATCATGAGGTATCCGTTTTTACATTTAATTTTATTAAAATAGAGGACGCCAATTGATCTTGAACACATGTTATTAGCTTACCTGAGCACGAAGTGCTCATGGTGAGCTATTGTGGTCAGTCGGTTGTCCGTCGTTCGTCGTCGTCCGTCGTGCGTCAACATTTGATGTTTACACACTAGAGACCACATTTGCAACCTGATTTTGATGAAACTTAGTCAGAATGTTTGTTTCGACAATATCTAGGCCAAGTTCGAATATGGGTCATGTCGGGTCAAAAACTAGGTCACCAGGTCAACTCTTAGGAAATTCTTGTTTACACTCTAGAGACCACATTTGCGTCCTGATTTTGATGAAACTTGGTCAGAATGTTTGTTTTGACCTTATCTTGGACAAGTTCGAATATAGGTCATGTCCGGCTACTAACAAGGTCACTAGGTCAAATCTTAAATAATTCTTGTTTATACTCTAGAGGCCAGATTAGTGACTCGATCTTGATAAAACTTAATCAGAATGTTTGTTTCGACAATATATAGGCCAAGTTCGAATATGGGTCATGTCTGGTTAAAAAACTAGGTCACAAGGTAAAATCATAGGACATTCTACTGCCGAACCAAAGCAGTCTTTGCTCAACTGTCAACAGACGCACACCACAACGGTATAGTACGAGATTACTTCACTGGGATTATAGGGTAAAGGGATAGCTAGAACACATTCACTGCTTGAGGCAGCATCGCTGTATCAGCAGATGACTATTAATAGTTCGGACAGTGACCCGTGCGCCCTGTGACGTAGAGATGAGTCTCCGAATCACACCATTCAGCTCTAGAAAGCAGAATCATAGCTTCAGAAGGACGCAGACAGGAAGCAAAGCTCCAGTCTGGCGTACCTCGGGTATTGCTCACTTATAGAGCTCTAGGACATGCCCCTTTAACAACGTGTGCCAATATTAAGAGTGTCTTGAAGCATTTGAGTATTCCGGTCCACGGAGATAGAAGTATAACTTTCACCTAAAGGCTATCGGGCATCGCCTGAAAGTAAAGCTCCCGGAAGCTGTAGCGTAAGTCAGGAAGCCGAGAAGCCTTTGTTAATATTGTTTGATTAAATGCTTATTCATTTTGTGATTCTTTCTTGTTAATTCCAATCAAAACCCAGCATTGGTCCCTTATTAATAGCCAGGAAGCCATAAGGAAATCAACATCATATACGTCAACCGCTCGGACGTAAAAACCGTTACACAATTACTGACGGTCCACGTTCCATCCACCGACGCATACGACGAAAGCTCCGCGCAGAAACGAAAATCTGTGCATAATTCGCGCGCGATTCATGCGGTTTCGCTGTGTAACTGGCCTTTAAACATTATGCAATAACGAATTAGCGGTGGAAGTCAACCATTTTTTTCAACCTAAAGTATATCATTCTTAGACGTTTTTTTACAAAATACATTACAGTATGTTATTGGCTTTTCATTTTGTTTAAATTTGACATAAGACTACCAGCTTTGTATAAGTTGTATATAAATTAGTTGATTAAACTATCAAACATATCCCATTTACGTATCAACATCTAAGGACATCTACCTTAATATTTATATAGTTACATCTCGTATTTGTCATAAAGCACACTTTTGCTACGAAAAATGCTTTTACATTTAAACTTAACTTTCTGGTTTTAATAAACTGAAGAAAGGGATGCCCTCAGGAAACAAGGCCTTAATGAGAAAAACAGCAGCCTCGGTTTTATTAAAGCAGTGGCAATAAAAGATGCCACACCACTGACGCCCCCTAGCGCATGAGCGGAACTCCATTTTCAAATATAAACAAACATACAGTCAATGATCCCTGAGGACCAGAAAAATATGACTACATAATGATGAAGTACGGGGCGACATTTTACAGCCGCCACACAGACACTTAACACCAGCTGTAGTAAGTTTTATTAAACTGAAGAAAGGGAAGCATTCCTACTTGTGCATACCTTGGTTAAAAATATTGATTTGCACGATCAAATTCCGACCCTTTGATATATTATTGTAGAGTCATTCACTGAGCCCAACAAAGCATGATCCCCCTTCGTTGGGATGCTCATTGACGCCTGACGTCATCAACTGCAGCCCGCCTGCTGTTAATAACGTCATCCTGCTGATGGCTACGTGTACCGTTCGTAATCAGCCATACGTTGTCAAGTGCGACCGGGATTTGCAACTTATAAAGATTCACCGTGAGTTAGACAGTTATTGATTTTTATAAGTAATAATCGTTTAATGAATCTGGACGGAAAACTGATACTTTTCAATTTTCATGTTTTTGTGCTTTAAAATAAAATCGTTGTAGATTCTACAAGCAAAAAATTGTCTAATGTTATGGGGTGCTTTTTTCTTTTTTTAACAAAATAATCGTTTACAAGCAAAGAGCATTCGTTTGTGGATGATTGTATTTTTTCTATTTACTGTACGTTAACTAATTCATTTCCTCTGTCACAAGAGTTAAGAGTCAAACGAGACCGCAGGAAATATTTGATTGACGCGGTAGCTTGGGCTGGGGTTGGTTCCAACCTCGGTGTAAGTATTGGTGCAGCGATCGGTGGTCCTATTGGAGCAGCAGTCGGAGCAGTCATTGGAGCTGCTCTCGGAGGACTACTTGGTTTAATCACCTGCTTGTTTGTATGCGGTACGTATAATGATTTAAGCTTTACATTGAAATAGCAACAATAGAAAAACGTTTTATTTCGAATCAAGGATACCCAGATTTATGTTTTATGCGGGTCGTTATAAACTGATGAAAACAAAATAACGTTCAAATTACGTCAACAAGGGTCTTGTTCATCTTGGTACTATTTTTCGACATTTGTTGCACTATTATTCACAGTCATGGTTTCTACTCTTATCAATGTTTTATTTTCGTTGTGTAGAAAATAATAATCCTCCGAAAGTGTGCACACCTGACACAAACTACCCCCAACCCGACATCAATGATCCTCCGCAAGTGTCTACACCTGGGGCGTTGATAACCACAAACTTCATAGCTCCGCCCCTCCAAACCGCCATCCCCGTGAAATGGACACTTCCGGTGATAACAGACAAGGAGGACGGAACACTTACGTGAGTTCATTTACTTTAGTTCAGCAAGTCTTCTGTAAAACCTTATCATCATGTTTGTTTTTATTCCAGCATTTTTGTCACAACATCTGTTTTAAAAATATGTAATGTATGATGGGAAACGGTTTGGTTAGATTTTTGGAGATCTAGAAGTTGTTTTAAATGCATCATACCACAAAACATGCACATGATCGTATATGTTTATTTAAAACTGCCAGTCTGGTTTTAAATTGAATTCGGATTTCGGAGATTGTTATATTGCCCAACGATACAAAAGTAAATAATGCCGTTGGTCATCCATATATTTGTTGCATCAGAGTGACATCCATCCCTGCGTACCAAAGCGGCGACATGTTTAAAGAAGGGACTTATTCGATCACATTCTCAGGCAGGGACACCAAAGGCCTCACCGTTTATACTCACCCACTCGAGTTTCAAGTCATTGGTAAACATCACTTATACCTTGTATTAACAGACAAAATGAAATATTTTGTTTAATATTTTGGACAAGACGAAGCAAAAAAAACTGAGGTAGCTTTTTTACATCTTTTCTCGCGATGACATTTTTTCCTTGAGTCTTATGCTTGACAATTTTATGTATGATATTTAGCATAGTCCGCAAGGTTTAGTTTCATTGCCTTGAAATTGATGCAATACACCAATCGAATACAATGT
>Ga0224511_10003547_pt1 | contig 11322 bp, 7 predicted proteins | sample SF_May12_sed_USG_2_FD_169988 | JGI IMG/M metagenome (GOLD analysis project Ga0224511, IMG submission 169988) | Sediment microbial communities from San Francisco Bay, California, United States - SF_May12_sed_USGS_8_1 | ecosystem: Environmental > Aquatic > Marine > Sediment | place: USA...
AGGTTCACGTGCATTTACAGAATATTGTCAAACCACCCCGTACAGAACCGGTTTTTAAAGGATTACTCAGGTACATGTAAAGACAGACGATCGACAGACATTATACATGAATTTCAGGCCTGTACATAACAAAATAAAAGAGAAATACTTAGTTAAAAAGTTTGCGTTTTTAAAGTGACTAAGCATATATTGTTTAAGCTAAAGGCCAACTGCAGCAACCGAATATACCTCGACGTACTAAGTTGTCGAGTATGCACTCATCAAAATATATGTATTTTTTAAAATATGTATTCAACTATGATCACAACTTAATTTGCCAAAGTCTTGTCAATTGTGTTATAAACCTTGTTATTTTACACGTGCATATGTATACTGGAGACCAGACATTGTAGTAAAACAGTCATATTTTAAAGGAACTAGAGCACATACATGTACTTTGGTGTAGGAAAGAACTTATCTAACAATATAAATTAGACATAAGTCTCAGTGGAGAAATGTAATGCTATATGACTGATTAAATGTTGTATTAGTTAATGTGCTGGTTGGAGCCCATTGTATTTGAAGTGTATGTTTTATCACGCAGTTATGTAGATTGTTGGATACGTTGAGGTTTTTCCATTTGTATGCCCAAACTGTGATCCTGGGGCTTTAAAGACACCTATTTAAAACGCACTTGATAACAGATCCTGTCTTCAAACGACCCTTTTTAATATAAATGTATCCATATATCATTCCTAATATTTCATGCATACTACATGTAGTTCAACATGCGTAAAGCTGGTCGATTTGTTAGGTTGGCCTAACAAAACTTTTCTATTCTGTAAAATCGTTATTTTGTTTAAAGTGATAGCATTAAATGCGAAGAGCTGACCATTTTGTTAGGCCGGCCTTACAAATATTCCGTTTTTGTAAAAGAGTGAATTAGTTCAAATATAATAGGTGAAGCGCACGGTTGACAAATTTGTTAGGCCGGCCTAACAAATCATCCCTATTCTGTTAACGCCAACTTTTGTTAAAATGTGATCATTTTGTTAGGCCAGCCTAACAAATCTTCCCTGTTCCGTAAAAGTTAATTAAAAAGCTGACAAGTTTGTTAGGCTAGCTTAACAAATCCTTCCAATTCAGTAAGAGCCTCATTTTGTTAATGTGTGACCGCACGAAATGCAAAAAGCTGATCAATTTGTTCAATTAGCATCTAAATAAGTACATTTTTGTTCTACTTTTGATATGTCACTGCACCCATTAACATAAACATAGTATCTAGAATATGACTAACTACGATCCACTGTATACTGAATTTTACAGTGTATATTACAAATGTAATATCACAGACACTAATAGATACGTGGTTCTACTATCAAGTCTAATTGTAGTTATCAGGGAAAAGGTGAGTTTTGAAAGTTTCCTGTCAACTATTTTTTCTTCCGGGATGTTTGTGTACAGGGATACACGGGTTGAAACTGTCGACAAACTGCAAGTATAATAAAGCACTAGTTATGTCCAGTGTAAAAAGGATCTGAAAACATTTCAATGATAACATTTGGCTTTTTTTGCAATGCAGATTATATGATAACGCTTCACGACAACAATTTGTTTAATTATCAAACAATGAAATTACAAAACAAAATGTGTTAACCGTGGCATATCTTTATATCTACAAAATATTGTTCGGATGTAATCATACTGAAAGGACGTTGGTGAGGAAACTACTGACACTCTTTAAACAATATTCAAACTTTTTAAATTTGTGTTGAACATACCAGAGAAGCGTTGAAAAGTAAGGAATAAATCAAATATTTGGTAATTTACAAGCACATGTATATTTAGAGCAAAACAAGTTAATCAAAACTGCATATTTATAGTGAACTCGACAGTTCCGGGTTAGAAAGGAAATTAACGAAGCGTGTCTCTTTGAAACGAAAGTGTGGATAATTAAAACTGCATATATTGTTTAACAAATAATTCCTCCTTATAATGATGAAAATTATGAATTATTTTGATTTGAAAATCCCCTTCTTTAGAGTATCCAACTGTATTATATATATTTGACAGTTGCGTCACGTGATAAATGTTAATATTATGTTATCATGTGTCATCTAAACAATGCTATAATCAAACAGAACAGAACAGCTGGTCTTTTATTTATTACAAACTTTTACTTCAAAATAAAACAAACAAAAAATTAAATAGAACTACCTAACAAAAATACATACAAGTACCTATATTGCATACAGAACAAAACAAAATGAATAAAGAAATGTCTAATAAAAAAGTTTAAAACAAGTGATTGTGTTGTTTTTGACGCAATATCACATCACATTATAAACAAATAACATAAATGGTGTTTTATCATAATCTTTTTATTAAACATTCATACTTCTGCATAAGTCCCCACGGCTGACTAGGAATTGTCGTACGTGAAGTAGGTCTTATTGTCAGCAAGTATATCATAAAGAAGTTGCACAAAATGAATAAACGGTTTTAAATATTGGTCAGTGGTAAATTATCTACCCATTAATATATAATATGTACATGTTTTTCTGAAATTATAGTTTCAGATAGCAGTTTTAGTAGTGGCATGTAAACAATTTAATGACATTTTCACTTTCCCGGGAAGCAATGCAGTCAAGCGTTAAAGATCACGGCGTCAGTTAATCAAGTTTCGACAGCCAAAAACAAATTTCAAGCAGCTAAGAGATTAGGAAATATGACTGAATAATTAAAATATCGATATACTTTAACATACGGGAAAAACAAATATGTTTTTTTTCTAAAGGTGACCCGGAACTGTCGATGACCCGAAACTGTCGAGTCCACTGTACTATACATAAGAATTTTGTTTAAAGCTTAAAAAATGCACCTAATCCACAAACACGGCATACGTATTTACACTATTTAAGTAATAGACATATTGCCTGTATAAATCAAAAATTCTAACGCTAGGTAAAAACGCTTTGTATCAGATGGTAAAATGTGTAAGATGCATTGACCAACTGGACAAATGTTCAGAAAAGCTTGTTTCTGAAGAAGCATGCATGTATGCTTCTGTACATAGAGGTCTATTCAAACAACTTGTTTACTCTTTAATAAGGGAAATAATTGCTAGTTCATATTACAAGCAGTTTATGTACAGTTTTAACCCCTGGATTAACATACACTGATCAACCCGGAAGAATATATGGTTTTCAGGGATAATGTCAAAACAAAAATTAAGAAAAGTTTCCCTGACTGTTAAAGTTTGATTTTGAATATTTAAAACTAACACCAAATGGTAGAATCATGTGCTTAATAATTTTCAGCGATTTTAAAACACTGGAAACATAAAGAAATGTGATTTTATTTAGTGTATGTTGAAACAAAATCTTTTGATATCGCCCCCAAGTTTGACTTGCTTTAAGTTTCAGTTGAAGCCTTGTTGTTGTTGAACTTCATCAGTTTAATTCAACCTAAGCAAGTGCAGCTCCATTGTTATATTTCTAAATGCAGTCTCAAGTGATCTTAATCATGCATTTTACGTCCGTACATGACATGCTGACATAAAGGGTCGGCTAGAGTGTGTTCATGTTTGAAATACAAGGTCGATGACATTATAACCTTCAAAAGCATTACCGTGGGTCGTTCATCAGGCTCCAGAAAATGACCACTGAGTATGCTACAGAATATATATACCTGCATATTATATACGAGTTCTAGCTGCGTGCCATTCAGATACATAAAACTAGTTTATGCGCACTGCTCAGTTACAAATGCATCACTTGGATTTCAAGGAAATATGAAACCCATAAAATGCAAATTTAAATACATGTAATTGCTAAATATGGTAGCGTTTTATCAAAAGGACATCGTGCAGGGACGGTGTCCAAGAGTTTGATATAATATCCGTAGTTTCCGCCTTGACAAGCCTCTGGTTGAGACTGTTGTACAGACGATGTAGCTAAACATAATGTGTCATGCAATATGTACAAATAGTTCGTTTCTTTCACTAAAAGTAAATAAAAAGATAACATTATTACATCAAAACGTACTTGAAATGCCTCCTCCCCGTTTGTCGACACATTTAGAGCTTAAATAAATATCTTCCTGAATTCTACAATAGTTTTGTTATTGCAATATATCATTCCAGGGGATAGTTGCTTGTTTATAAATATATGACATTGAAGATAACAAGAGCTTTGCCAGATATATATTTTAACCGACCTTTGACGTCGTATGTAAACACATTCCGGATGTGGCAGGCTGATGTAGATAACTTCAAACTAAGATACACAATTCTGAATGTGACCCCAGAGTAAACCGTGACCTGTGTGATGCAGGCAACACATTGGATTACAATTCTGCACTCTTCAAAAACCTAACATACACAATACAAAGCATACACTACAGTTTGATCACGTGGTTGCATGCAATTTGTTTGAGTTTGAACCCTAGACGTATCTTTGTATATTCAGTTTCAAGATTTACTGTGAAATCAGACGTTTGTCGGGGGTCTACATTTCGCGATGTTTGTTCAAGAGCGATTGCGCGAAATAAAAATTACTTCGAAAATATCACCTACATATTATAAAAACAGTGGTACTCAAAATGAAAATAGTAGAAGGTAAACTTGAATTTTACATGTAATTGTTATGAAATGAGTTGTTTTTAAGCGGACCATATCGCTTTGTATTCTTTGAGATCTCAAATGTTCATCAATAAATTGACAGGCTTTAAGCCCCCCATACACACACAATATTATTGTCAATAAAATTGTCAATCTTGAAGATTGACAATATTATTGTCAATAAAATTGTCAATCTTGAAGATTGTCAAGTTTATTGATAGTTAATGGGCGATATTAAAGGTCCTGTCAATTTATTGATGAACATTTGAGATCTCAAATAAATATTGACGCAATGACAAATTTATTGATGAGTGTTTTGCGACTATCAATAAAATTGACAATAAAACCGTATAATTTGCCCCAGAATTAAGATTAAATAAATAAATATCATATTTATGTACACCCTACTAATGGTAATAACACACAAAATCTTATTTTAAACCATTGTCACATTACTTGCCTATTTCTAACAAATATTAGCACACTTTAGAAACACAAGTGGCAGTCTGAGGCCAAGGCATACAATTTTTAATAAAACACAAAAAGGACCATTATACATTGAGATATGTTAACTACTTCACTCAAAAGTTACGAAATTTGTTTATTTATTTCAGTCGGGCATCATACAATGGAATCCATTTATTTTCTCTGATTTTAAAAGTACACATGAACTAAATATTGATCAATAGTTTTTGTACAGTGTGTGGCAAACAATGTAACCCTCAATATTATTGAGTCACTATTATTGACAATTATATTGTGTGTGTGTATGAGGGGTTTAAGAGTTAAAACCCTAGTTACCAGTTTGAGTGTACCTAGTGGTTACTATGTAACACATGTAGAAAGGTACATCGATAGCCCGCATTGCTTAACATGACATGGGCTAATCAACTTATTACTAATCGACAATTGTGGCAGTCATACAATTCAAATATCAACATAAGAACAGATCTTTATGCTTCCATTGTTTTACTTTTGCACCTATCGACATACTGTAATAGTATACCGTACATGATGATTACAATGTGTTGATACGATGACTGTCTAAAAACTAGGTAGCGTTCATTTCATGCAACAAAAAAAACAAACAACATGTGGAAAAAGAACATTTATTCAAGAATGTCCAGACAACCACAATCATAACAAACATAAAACGTTACAGCTTTATGACAGACTAGAGCTTATCAATAACTAGATCTATTCAAGAGATACTTAACCTTATTTCCAAGTCGCCAGGCTATAGCAAAATATGCTGGGCGGCTTTCTTTAAATTATTATACACTGTTTTGTCATGCAAAAGCTAAACAAAATTATCGGGTGGAAAATCTGCCAGTGCAACCTTAAGCAGATTTTTTAAAAGATTTAAGTTAAGAGACAGCCTTCTGTTAGTTTATATCTGTTTAGTACTTCAAGTGTATACTGCCAAAAGTCAATACTGACTACATAAGGCAAGCGCAAGTCATGAACATTGACATTTAAAGACTGATAAATTTACTTGTGAAATATTAATGAAAACATAAAATAACTAATTTAAAATATCAATTAACAAGAGTGCCAAACTGACACAAAATACGCCCGTCGTATTTGTGGTACATTCAATGGTAATGACCACATTTTTGGGAGCATGATTTTTCAACTCATTGAGCGCTTGAGCTGTCTTTCAACAATCATGTCAACATAATCATGGTTTCCTCGTAAAACAAAAACACAAAACATTATTTTCACATCAAGCAGCTCTCAAATGTAACAAGATTATACATGTCTAGCAAATACATAAATTATATTTCATTAAACAAGCTTCATCAGAAACATAAAATGTATTTTGGATTAAAATAATAAACATATAAGAGTATGAATACACAAAAAAGGTTTTGTTTTATAGTTCAATAATATACATACTAGGGATGAGACGATACGGTAATCATACGATACGATACATATCGATACAAAAAGAGACAATATTATTTTTTACATACGATACGGGTAGTTATTGTAAAAATACAAACATTCACAATATTCACATTCTTTCATATATGGTCACCCTCAAGATAAACACAACAGGGGAATGATTCCATTAGTCAGTTTTACAAACACATTAGCAAAAAGGTTAACACAATAATTAGATAACAAGAGGGCCCAAAGGGCCCTGGGTCGCTCACCTGAGGAAAAGGTCAAAGGTCACAGTGGAGCCATTTACAGAGGACCACTAATGTTGTCAAACAAATATTGGTTGAGAACCTCTAGATGGTGTTATACATCAAATATGAAAGCGCTGGGCCTTGTAGTTTCAGACAAGAAGATTTTTAAGTTTCATTTTAAAAACTTTTTTTGACCCCGTGACCAATTTATGCAACCAATCAGAACCATTTGAACAATGTGTGTAGGGGACCACACAGGGACCATTCCTGTTGAGTTTGGTCAAATTCCCATTTTCCCGGTTCAAGAGAAGATTACGTTTAAACTTTTCCTTATATAAATAAATGTAAAATTGTGACCCCCGGGCGGGGTCAATTTTGACCCAAGGGGCATAATTTGAACAACTTTGGTAGAGGACCTCTAGATGATGCTATATACATGTACTAAATATGAAAGTTCTGGGCCTTGTAGTTTCAGACGAGAAGATTTGAGAAAATTATCTGAAAACCTATTTTTCGACCCCGTGACCTACTTATGCAACCAATCAGAACCATTTGAACAATTATGGTAGGGGACCACCCAGGGACCATTCCTGTTGAGTTTGGTAAAATTTCCACTAGCGGTTCAAAAGAGGTCATTTGCAATTTTCCTTATATAATTCAATGTAAAATTGTGACCCCCGGGGCGGTGTCAATTTTGACCCAAGGGGCATAATTGAACAACTTTGGTATAGGACATCAAGATGATGCTTTATACCAAATATGAAAGCCCTGGGCCTTGTAGTTTCAGGCAAGAAGATTTTTGAAAATTACATTTTGAAACCAATCAGAACCATTTGAACAATTTCTGTAAGGGACCTCCCAGGGACCATTCCTATTGAGTTTGGTCAAATTCCCATTAACGGTTCAAGAGAAGAAGTCGTTTGCAGTTTTCCTTATATAATTCAATTTAAAAATGTGAGCCCCATGGCAGGGTAAATTTTGACCCCAGGGGCAAAATTTAAACAACTTGAGTAAACGACCTCTAGATGATGCTGTATATAAAATATGAACGCTCTGGGCATTGTTGTTTTAGACAATAAAATTTTTGAAAATTGCATTTTGAAAACCTATTTTTTGACCCCGTGACCTACTTATGCAACCAACTGGAACAATTTGAACAACTTTGGTAGGGGACCACCCAGGGATAATTCCTGTGAAGTTTGGTCCAAATCCATTGAGCGGTTTCAGAGAAGAAGGAGGAGAGAGAAGTAAAAAAGTTTACGCACGACGGACGACGCACGACGGACGACGACGGACGACAGACAAAGGCCGGTCACAATAGCACTTTGTGCTTAGGTGAGCTAAAACCAAATATTTTTAAAATATTATGTATAAGTATGTGAAGATAATGACATTTGTTTAAGATGTCATTCTTAGTAATAACTTCTGTATTTACCTGTATGGTATGACAATTACATGAAATGTAATAAATCAAAGCTCTATATTGCCTGCTATTGATTGAAAGGAAATTGAAGGACTTAAAAGGGGAAATTATGCATACTGAGGTTACTTGTGACTCTTAACATTCTATAAAGTTTTTAGGTGTATAGAAATGTTGTTTTGGTTTATTTGACATTTAACTGTGACCTTGACCTTGAGCTGACACATGGGCAACATGGGCTCTGTACATCCGCTAGTTGAGGTGAATGAGTCATTCAAGTTTAAAGGAAATCCTTTCATTAGTAAAGGAGTTATAGAGCGGAAACGACATAATGTGTAATATTTGTTTGTTAAATATTTTACCTTTAACTGTGACCTTTACATTGAGCTGACACATGGTCAGCATGGGCTCTGCACATCCCATAGTTGAGGTGAATGTGTCATTCAAGTTTGAAGGAAATCCTTCCATTGGTACAGGGTTTACAGAGCGGACATGACATAATGTCTAATATTTGTTTGTTTAATATTTGACCTTTAACTGTGACCTTGACCTTGAGTTGACACATGGGCAACATGGGCTCTGCACATCCAAGGAAATCCTTCCATTGCTATAGGGTATATTGTAAACTCGTTTAATTTATCGAAGACGTATCACTACACTTTTTGACACGCACTTTGCTAAAGAAAAATCCAAAGTATCCATGAATTTTGTCCGGTTCGCGGGACAAAACAATGTGGCGAAGATTTTGTTTTTATAATATTAAACTTAAAAGGCACTGGGAATTTATTCGCCACATCGGAACTTTATTTAATTATAATAAATAACGAAAGCACATTTATTTGCACTTGGTTTAATTTCCATGATTTATTTATAATGATATGTCCAAACCGTAAAGTATCTAAACCTAAAACTGATTAACAAACTGACAAATACAGGTATATATATATACTATACTTTATATAGTATGTTTTAGCTCCGTCGTAAATGGCGCAAACCTAACACGTGGAACAATACACATATCTAGCGGAGTTACATGAATCATGACGGAGCACATATCAACAGAGCAAATATAACAAATACAATAATCAATATATTTATAACATCGCGATGTTCGCGACAATAATCAGCTGCACCAAAATCGATCAGATATATCCATTTTAACCTTAAACCCGCATGAATGGTTGTCTACGATGAACAAGGTTGTATTCGCTGTTAAAATAAGGCATAAAAAGTTGTTTGTTTCCACTAACATCTAAAAATAAAAGGTACGGTAGGGCAGCAAAACTTTTTTTCATTAACTGTTTTTCAATTATAAATGTAAGAAGACTGCATCATGGTAACTCATACTAGCAACACATGATAATGTGGAATATAACAACATATAAATGTAAACAGAAAATCATATTTTTGCTCTTAAATCGTCGACGAACACCAAAAAAGTTTAGGGTCGGTTGTGGAAACAAACAACTTTTTACGCCTAACCTAAGTGTATTAATGCTGTATTTGTTCATCCACATTTAAACACATTAACTTCCTTGTTAAGGAAAGAAGCTAGGCGGATTTAAGTGAATATGCCCAAAGTGCTATAACACATCACATTATGTATCAAAGGAATAGGATTGTGTTCGTTTACTTTATTCTAGGTAAGTGCAAGGTTTACGTATACATCGTATATGAAAAAATAAGTAATAATAAGTCATAATAGGTACAATCTCTTTTACAGTCCTAACTGCCTTCTTGACACATTGTTATACCGTTAGGCCGCTATAACATGTGTCCGTAAGTTGACCGGATAGCCATCCGAAAAGTGTCCGTCAAAACGCATGGTACTTATTACATGTGTCCGTAAAGTCATGCGTTTAAAATCCCTCGGCCTAATAGATTACCATGTAGAAATTGAATTTCTTCGATTTAATTTGCTATCTAATTCATTTTTAACAACTTTGATCGCATTATATATGTATGTATATCAATAGAACACACATACTAGTGTCACTTTAATAAGATTATTTCTACTGCCTTAAAACAACAGTTATTTTAACGACTGTAAGATATTTCTGTTGTCAAAGTGTTGATTCATTATTAGTGCTTTCTAGCTATGAGTCAATTAGAATTTAATGGTTTTTTTCGCATTTTAGCGACGTTTTACTTTAAATTATATATCCATTTAAGTAAAAACCTATGCGTTACCTGTCCGTCATCCGAAAAATACGCTCACTGAGCGAAAAGAAACGGACACATGTCCGCTAACGGATAGCAAACGCGTACATGTGATAGACCCAACAACTCCTTTGTTGTGCAATTTTTACGGATAGCCTTCCGTCAATTTAACGGACACATGTAATAGCGGCCCTAAGCAATATAATTAATATTTAATAATGTACACATGACTTACTACATTGTTAACAACATAGGTTCTTTGGACATCTCTCATTTATATTACACATTTTTTTGCAAACGCAAACAGGTCCATCTTAAATTAAAGAGGAGTGTGCATAAGTGTTCAGAAATTAACCTGGTTTATCATTATTGAATCTTTTTTGTTTACACAGTTGGCAATTTTATCTGATCTTACCAAAGTAACTGAACTGAATGCCATCGGATTTTGTAAAAAAGTGAGCTAGAGAAAAAATATAGTTAACCATTTCCCATGTTTTGAGGCAGGGTACATGCGAAAATAAATTTATTATCTTTTTTCCCCATTGTGAGGTAAGCGGCTTGTGAACATTCAGAAATATTATGTTTACACCTGTTTTTGTTTTTAGACTACAGACATTTTTAACAATAAAATAGTCTTTTACTTTTTTCTCTTTTTCTTGAACACAGTTTTATGCGCACACTCTTTTATAGATAACTATTAATGCTTAGTGTGCACCCGTTGTACATTGTGTAGCATACTTTTATTGTTAGAGTCAGGTAATAAGGACCTCTCATAATCGAATAACTTTACCATTTTTCTTCTAGCCTGGGCCTTCTGCCACGAACCTGTGATGATTTTCACAGGCAGAAGACCTTTGTTCTTAGGATTATCTTTTTTTTTTTAATTTTACTTCTTTTCTCTTTCCTATCGTTTTCTTCATCTTCTAAGTGGCCTGGTTGGAGAAGATAAATACACATTTATTTCTTTTTCTTCTCCAAGAAATGTTGAGATAAAGTGAGGTTTG
>Ga0224511_10003548_pt1 | contig 11321 bp, 11 predicted proteins | sample SF_May12_sed_USG_2_FD_169988 | JGI IMG/M metagenome (GOLD analysis project Ga0224511, IMG submission 169988) | Sediment microbial communities from San Francisco Bay, California, United States - SF_May12_sed_USGS_8_1 | ecosystem: Environmental > Aquatic > Marine > Sediment | place: USA...
ACTACGGCCGAAATGGTCTAAATAGAAATAATGTGGGATTTAATTTCTAAAACTTAGTAACCTAGTGATCTTCATTGCGTTATAACATCGAGTAGAACTTAAAATTGAACATAAGATTGGAAAAAACTTAAGTTATAAGAAGTGCTTTGCCGGTTTTCCATAGCCCTAATTACAGACCGTTGCGTTCGGGCCTCTATCATTTCGCAACAATGCCATTAACGCTAGCTGACAGAGGTGAAAAACTGCACTTTGAAACCTTATTTCTATATTTTTGGTGAACATTTTCTTTATATAAACGTGTGTAACTACAGATCTAGTGTGCACCTGCAAGAGGATTTTCCAAACATCAGCGCGTAAGCCGAGAGATCAACGCAAACACCAACAGATCTGTGTTAATTTCCTATTTCAAGGCCAATTCTGATGAGTCAACGGTCTGAAGAGTGCGTCGCCGAGGACTCTAAGTATGCGCATTGGATAGGGCTATATCTAAGCTTCCATTTGAACTGGGTGTTGGGCCCATTTGTTCATGGTAGGCTTCAGAATCTACAAACGAGTGAAGCCACTTTTGCCCGTGTCATAACCCCTCTAACAAAATCATTTTGTCTTTTTTCTTTTTTATCACTGTGAGCAGGCACTTAGGCTTCATTCGGCGGATCATACCATCGCATGGCTTCAGTGACTCACGGTTCTGAAGCACAGGATCCATTCTATCGCATCAAGTGGCAAACCAAACATTGAGTATATATTTTCATCGAATCTCCAAATAATCACCAAAAAATAGAAATATCCGTTTACCACAAGTTTGCGCTACTTGTGACAATTCTCTATCCCTCACCCAAAGTCGAACTGTCATCAGTATGGAGGTTATTTGTACCTTAGACGCTATTCTGGAGGAGACTTCTCTGTTTACTGTGGTGAGTATCTCCATAAAGTCCCGAGTCGGGCTCTCTCTAAGATTTCTCATTAGAGCATCTATAAACCAGGTGCCGTAATACCGCGATCGGTATGACTCGAACCCTGCATGGGAAATTATAATGAAAGCACCAATCCTCTAACCTCATAAAGACTTATCCATTGGCTTACAACAAATCAGAAACAAGAAAGCAGAATACAATCTCACTGCGAAAGAGTTGGTTTACGTGGAGGCCAATTGCCCTTTTGAATCAACTGACAACCAAGGGCTACATTAATTTGTCTAAGAATGCCACAAAATCAGATCATATCCTGTCGCAGGCTAACCTTTCACCGAGGCGTATGCTATCAATGTGTCCGCTCCGTTAGGAGTGCTGATATGACCCTGATTATCTGGTTCTACAACTTCATTCTCCCCTTCTTCCTCTTCCTCTTCTACAAAAACTCAGCAAGCATTCACGGCCTGACAATGCTGCAGTTTATATTACTGTTGTCGTTATTGTTGTTGTACATCATTGTTTTGCACATGGTTGTTCTGTAAATGACTGTTTGAGGTGGTGCCGTTAATGTGATCTGCACCATGTTATTTGCAGCAATAACTATATATCTATATAACTGCAACACTAAAATAACATAGTAACCCAGTGTGATTGACTCTGGCTCAGCACAGTGATTGTTTCCCGATTACCAATTTATAAAAACTGACCTGGTGGGAACCCACTGCAAGGTCGCGCATTCGAGTTGTCAGGTTCGGCCATTTCTGAGCTGTTGGCCTCCGTACCATGACACGCTGCGATCACAAACACTTTCGGCTTTCCTAACAGAATAATATGATAAAACTTAACCTCTCATAAATAAGTCAGTCATGATAGCTCAGTGGGAGAATGGATGTATCTCATTGTCTGTCCTGGGTATTGAGCCCATTTGTTCATGGTAGGCTTCAAAATGTGAAAACAAGTCACTTTTACCCCTTTAATTTCATCGTTTTCTTTTCACATGGGAAGAAAATCCTGCAAGTTTTAGAAAGTTTAGCCACGAAAAGACTAGAGCAAAATGGACTCGCTACGGTGGCCACATGGCTTAAGCGGAGGGACAGCATAACTCATAACTCAAACTTTTTAGTGGTCCCCTGCAGTTCGAGTTATCCAAGTTTCACTGTATAATTTGTATGTATTTCGGGCATTCTTAAAGAGAAGACAACTCTGTGGTGACTCGGTTGCAAAGCCGACGACGATTTCTCAGGTAGCAAGCTGTCTAGTGTGGCAGCACCATAAAATTGCCTCTCAGATATCAAAAACGACTGTACCAACCTCTTAAACGTTTACATCTATCAAATATTTTAATGATGCTATCAACGCTGAGCACAGAGTCTCCTGGTTCCTCCTCGGTCTCATAGAAACCAATCACCCCTTCCTATTAAGAAGGAGACAACCAAGATTATGCAAACTAAGCGGCGAATGTCCCAGTCCATATTTTGCAGCATACCGCTGGAGTAAAAATCGCCTAAACCTAGAGGAGCACTTCTCGGCACACCATGCTGAACTTCAAAGACATGCCTTGTTTGATCCCTTGATGTGGGCCAGCAGTGAGGCGTGCCCGCGATATCGTGTGACATACAACTCAGGAACCTTGTTTCCTAAACCAAATGTGCCTTTCACAAAGTCACTGCTTCATCTTTCGCATTTTGCGAGAAGATAATGGAGACATCTGGGTTGCAATGTACTTTCATAGTTCCCGAGTTAACCTTGAGGTGTTACAATACAGCGAAGAAAATGGTCTGCATTACCTTATTGCCATGGGAGAGTATAAAAAGCATGAATCCGTCAGTGGGATTCAGTTCATCCTGATTCAGTTCATTCTGAGCCTCTTGTTTACAGAGCTCCAACATCTCAGCCGTTTTCTGATCCTCAAAAATTTCACAGTCAATCTTTCGCTGACTGAAGAAATTCTTGATTTTATCTGCATCTTGTTTAGTACCTGTTGGTAAAATCAACTCCGAGAAACACAGACACTAAGAGCGGTGAAGCTGAAAGATACTTTCACTACACTCGTGTACGTAGGCACATTCAAAGAAGGCGGGCTCGCCGATTTTCCCAATAGAATCTCACCTCGCTCTGTGTTGAAAAGGGTAACCGCTCCGAATGCTCGACAATAATATAGATGACAAGGTACACTGTCAAAGGCAGATTTTTTTATAACCGGTCATGGTCATAATGGCGCGGGATGATACTGAGGTGGTTTTCCACCGCCGTTTCATCTATGTCATCATTGGGCGTCCGAAAAGAAAATCACCTTTACTGTTCAGCGGCAATGCTTTGCAATGTGATCACTCATTGGCTATTGAAGTGAGGTAGGCATCTTACTGTGTGCTATAGTTGGAAAAGTTGAAAACAGCCGTGGCGTTTTTGCTGCTGGTGATCAAACCGAGGAGTTCCTGGAAAACTTGACCTAATCTGCTTGTCAATGCTTTAGAATTTAGGTTCTAGGTTCTAGATAAACACTCCCCATCAGAGGTAAACTTTTCGGTATACTGGCTGAGCGACTGCTATAGGGTCCCTTAAAGGATTTACAGTTACAGACAAAGAAACCCATGGCTTGTTGAATCCATGAAAGAATTTAGTAGACAACGGGAATTTAGGCGAGAATTTCCATGACTGCCCATTAGAGGCTCAGCTGAAAGGGGCGTTACAAGAAGTCTGTTGAGTGAAAAGCTTACACGGCGGCGAGTGCCTATCACTTGGTTAGTACCACTGTGTGGCGTGTGGTAGTGGTCGACGCAATTTGATACTAAAAAAACAACAGTTCTAAAACATAGGCAAGCAGATTAGGTCACCTTTGAACTACAGAAACTCATTGGTTTGACCACCCACAGCAAAAAAGCCACAGTCATTTGCAACTTTCCCGACAATAGGTGCTGGCTGAAGGAGCACGATTCCTGAATTACCTTGGCGTATCTTTTTCCCCCTTGTGAAGTTATTGATGATGACCACACGAGGATTCTTAAAGGGGTATGGATTATCTGATGAACTGTAGATCTGGTCTGGCATCACCCTTTCTGAGGCTTTCATCCTTTTCGAACACAGGAAAGTGGCTAAAATTGGGTACAAGCTATCAGAGGAGGAGAAACACCCAAACAGGTCATAGAGATCAGACTCAGTGATCGGAGTTACATATTTTCTAAGCATCCTGATGATGAAATGTACTTGCAGAGGTCGATCAAACATTTTCCACTGAGGCTAAGCATATTTATCAAGGTCAGGCGTATAAATCAAGGTCATGTATACTGAGATGTGAGCTATTGACTGAAGTCAGACATACTCACAGAGGTCAGACGTACTCGCTGAGGTCAGGTGTACCTACCAGCATCAGGTGAGGCGAGTGACGATTCTCCCGAAGATTGTCGCCTCGTCATATTCAAACTCCTCGGCCTTCTAGGGGACTCAACCTTAACAGCTGCAAGTGGCTCAACCTTAGCAGATGCAAGTCGCTCAACCTTAGCAGCTGCAAGTTAATTGTAGTTAACCTTGGCGAAACTTCATTCCCACTCGTTAAGTTTGTGCTTCGAGTTCTTCTCTGGCACAAACCAAGTGAATATAGCGGATGTCTGTGAGTTTTAATATATCTACGGGGTAGTGAGACATTATGTACTCGGTACCCTGTACCCCAGTACCTCCGAAACCAGGTTACCTCGTACTATCCAAACTATGTACTATATACCCAGTACCTTAGATACCATATGTACTTCCATCAGAAATTTGACCAAAAAAGTGGAATAAGTAACCCTAACCAAAAATTAAGCTAAGACATTGTATTATAACACAACCTGAGAGAGACAAAGTATTGAACCACTTTTGTGTTTTCCTTTTCAATAATCAATTTAAGATACAACGTATCGGATAAATGTCAACACTCTGCTTGGTGGACACTTGTCATCAGTAGGGACATGGATGTAACAAGCCCGACACTCCAGTCAGCATGCAGTACCTTGAGCAATAATCTCCTCAATCCGATTGGCCGCTTCATCAATGTTGGCAACCCGTAAACCTTTGATCAGGTTGTCATAATTCTTGACTTTGCTTTCAATGAAACGACGCTTTTCCAAAAAGTCAAGCAACTGGAAAACCGTCTTCAACTCCTGTACGTTTTTACGACCAAAACCTGTCAAAATACAGAAGCCCCAGTCACAATGATATGACTGTAAGTGTAAGTGTAAATGTGATTAGGAATGATCGTACCCTGCAATGGGGGGAGGGGTTTTCAGTCTTCAGCCGGCTACACTCAACACGATCACTAAGCAGGACTTGCCAATGGAATTGTCTGTGCGTGGACCCTCCAATACGCTATCCTTCAGGCTAAACTTCAAGTTTTCAAGGTCTTTATCAGTCAACTCATCATCTAAATAATTCCGAATCTCGATGTGCCACTTTGGTTTTCCTGCCATTATGCTATCCTGCCAGTAGAGCGCGAGTACTGGGCTCAATCAACACCACGGAAAACGCAACTAGCCAAACAAAACTGCTGCGCAATATTAGAAAAAAATGATTTGGTTTAAAACTGAAATAAATTATTTCTATAGGCTAAAAACGCTACATATAACAAAACTGTCTCATTTATCTCATTCATCATTTACAATAACTGCATATTCTACCATTCAGACCGAGAATTGCGTAGATCTAGCCACGGTTTTAGCGATTTGAGTTTATTTACTACTTTGTAGTTTCCGATTGTAGTCATAAACAATTGTCCTGGATTCTCAGTCAAAACTCTATTTAGCCTTCAGGTTTGGTCTGTTTATTCCTACCGGTCAAATAATCACTGACTGACTGCAACTAAAACGATAATCCACCTCAACTGATCACTTATATATATATATATATAGATATATATTAACCATTTATTAGTCGCATTGGCTATAGCTAGTGATTGGTTTAGTTGGTTCTGAATTTGAGTTTGACTTTGAAATTTGGTTTTCAATTTTTAGTACGAATTATATGCAATTTTAGTTGAAATAAGGTTTGCTAGCTTACTTCGGAATTATTTTACTAGATGGGATAGCAATTCATAATATTGAGTATTACCGATGATTGATTCAATCCATGGCTTATCGAAACCACTAGCATAGCCACTGACAACTTGACAAGGGATATTCAAGTCCTAGTTGTGGTTAGGAGAAGTAGACCAGATGTCCAAATGCTCAAATGACCAAGGACTTTTACTAGCATCATATTCACAGTGGAATTATCTGGGCAAACAGATCAAGAGGTGTTCACCATTATGGCACGCTCAAAAGACACCGAGTACTACTTTTCAGGGATTACGTTAGGTTAATTTTATTTTACGTAGATAATATTATTAAGGCAACAGGCTTGTTTTCAAAATGGTCAGCGATTCTGAGTATAGAAATACATTTGCTATCTAGCTTTGAGGGTTTTGGCATAGTTGGGAAAGGGGCCTCGGAGCTACTGGTATGAATATCGGGTTTCTCACCAACCATTACATTAGTCAAATTTAGTAGCGGTATAGTCACCCTTGAAAATATTGCAATGATCATATTCATCAGTAATTCAGACGGTTATCAGCCCGTGACTTTCCATCAGTATACAAGGGTTTCTATTGCAGACTCATGGCGGAAGAGATACTGAGTGAGACTGACATGGTCGCCCTACAGAGGGCACTAGCGACTCGGAAACCGGCTGACCTAGCCGAAACAATTTTCTCCATCGATGTTCTTATGAGTCATCTAAAAAATCTGCTGCTAGAAGACAGTAAAGACGGCTCTACTTCTGATCTGCCTAACATGGTAAGAGGCCTCCTTCCTGTTTTTTTTCATTTTTTTATAATTGTGATGCTGTTGGGTCTGTTTAGTCGACCGAATGTATTTGATAGCCGCAAGACCTTCCATATCTGAGTTTTTTCTGGAGCAACAGCACCTGGATATTATGTGAGAGGGCTGAACTCATAGCCAGTTGCCAAAACGTGTACCTGACGATTTCGGGTGACTCACTGCGGTTTTCCATATACCCCTATCCTGTCATCTCAATTGCATGAGTATCCCGATTCGGAAGTATTTTAACCTGTTTCCCGAATCAATACAAAACGGATTGGTTTACTTACTGATTTAATTGGATATTGATACCCATGCTCACGCTGATTCAAACATTCAGGGCCAAATCAGTAAAACTCTAAAATATAAACTACGGTAAATTATACTAACATCATATTGTAATGAACATAGTATTGTAATGTTATATTTTCATGTTTTGGACTGGGCATGAATAACTGACATATATCAAATGTTTGGTATTTAAGGTCCCGCTGCCTGAGATCAAAGAGGAGATTGACCTAGTTACTGAACCAGAGACGCTGACAGCCTTCACAGTTGGTAAGTAAGGGCGCCCGCATCAGGTCACAGATTACTGACTTCTTTCCCCCCCCCAATTTACCAAAACTTTTTGTTCAATAGACAGTACGATCTCTTTTGTATTCCGAGAATTTCATTGAAAAATCAATTCAGAGGTTGGCATTTATGATTAGTCTCCTCCTAGGGGGGAGTTGAAACCTTCAGTACTCGTCACCCCCACTTATATTAAATCTCGGACACTGGTATAACACCAACCAGTGAACCGGAAATTTGAATCATTTTTAGAAAATCTGGATGAATTACCTGACGCTAATACAGCCCCAGTGCAGCAACGAAAGCCGCAACGATCAAAACGGAAAAAACCTGTAGTCGATTACTCGGAAGGTAAGTCCTCATTTTTCTCCGCCCCGTCAGGTGATGCTGTGGCCGGAGTTATGAAAAGATTTACCCAAGTTCTAACTCACAATCCATTATGTGGGTTGGATGGCGCAGTTATAGTTAGTTTAATAGTTCTAGAACATCAGTCTCATATCAAACCCTGTTAACAATGGAATTTTTAAAGGTTGAATGATGAGGCAAATTTTTTTTGCTGATCAGAATCAGCATGTCGCCAAATCTACCTGAGTCAAATTACAGTGCAATAGGCGCAGCAGAAGTGCCCCTAAATCCGTGCTAACGATGGCAAAATTGGCATCATCCGAAAAATGTTTTTAAAAAGGCAGAGCCTAATCGGCCATTTATATGACTATAATATCGCAAGTTTGATGGCTAGTCAATGGCCAGGCACTCACAGTTAATCATTTTCTATCTGCCTTCACAGAGAGTGTCCCAATATTTGGGACACCTCATAACCACTGACACAAGGCTGTGCACAAGCCCTGAGAATGGGTCTAGAGTGGCAGCATTAGCTCCAGGTCTCTCAAAGCAAGCGTAAAGAGAGCCATGTTTGGCCGATACTGCCCGGGAGTCACGGGGAATGCACGTGACCTGCTACGATGATCATGCTAAAGGGTAGAGTTGACGCCATGGCTTCAACTGGTAGAAAACCGTGCATATTTCAGCGCCAGACAACCACTTGGAATAGGACTAGGTTGCAAACATCCTGCTGGCCTGTTTACGCAATAAGAGCAGTTGTTTGGCTATTAGTAACGAACACAAACTAAGACTGAAAAACCGTTTTCGAAAAAGGTGAGTAAATTCACTCAGTCACCGAGTTAGTATCACTCACTGTGATTGCGAGGTAGACTAAGAGTTAGGACTAAGCTACACTCAGTGAATTCATAGGTATTTGGTTTCGTTTTTGGGCCCATTTCGCGCTCACACTTCGATCCCAGTAGTCAGAAGTGTGACAAAGTTGTAGGAGTCGGACTTTGACTATCCATCGCGCAGGCGCGCATATGTAACAACGTGGACCCGCTGTGATGTCTTTTGCCACAATTTACATCACGCGGGAGAATTTCAACTGAATGAAAGTTCATTTGAGAATTCCAAGATTTAACCGTATTTTTTACTACATCGCCTGCTCAGTATAAACTTTTATTCGACTCAGGTAGGTTTTGAGATACACTGATTCTGATAAGCCAAAAAAAATTGCCTCGTCATCCAACCTTTAAATTAAAAGAGAGGTTGGTTAAATCTTTGTTACCGTATTGCCTCATTCGGGAATGGTTTAACTTGAACAGCTATGACTTACCGTTGCATTTCGATAGCAAATTTTGAACTTTGTAAAGGCTGAAGTGGAATCACATTCTGGGTTGGGGACCATATACCTTAGATTTTGTGTTATCTTCACTGGCTGGTTGCGCTTCCTTTTCTTGCAATTTTCTTACTGATAGCATATTAAATAAAAGAGGTCCACTCATGGAGTTACCTTCTCTACGGAGCGCATGGGTATAATCTAAAAGTCTTCTAGTGACTCGCCTCAGGAAACGCTGAGTCACTTAGACTCAGTAGGCCAGTTTTTTGCACCACTCCCGACAGCTGTCTTGAAGACACCAAATCGATTTTTTTACTCGCTGTTTTCTCAGGATTCACACGGTTTCTGCCACATACCCAAAGTTCAGTCTCTCAGTTCTCGTAGAAAATTGTTAACCTCCATTCACTTATGACATGTAGTGGCTGGAAATGGAGCACCAGCAGCGGCTATCCAGACAGAGAATGGTGAGCGTGAGGAGGAATCAGCCAATCAGACGCCTGCCGACTGGTACTACTGCGATCATTGCGAGTATAAGACAACACAGAAGCACCACCTGCGGCGCCACGAGGCCCGTCACGCTGATGTCAAGACATTCACCTGCGACTCCTGTCCCTTTCAGACAAGTGATAAATGGCACCTGGAGAGACACAGAAAGACAAAGGCGCACGAAAGACGGGTCAGTGTGTACCCAGCTAGACCACTTCTCCCCCTTCCTTCCCCAGTGGCATCGCATTACTCTATCACCCTCATTCGAATCAGATCCTGGCATCAACGAGCCTGTTCCCATAAAAAAGTCTTTTCGACAACTTGTAAAGCAGAATCTCTGAAAAGGTGTCACTTCTCACGGCTGTAAGTTTTCCTTATCTATTTTTAGGCCAGTCAGCAGCCCCGCGCCCCGAAGAAGTGTGATTTATGTGATTATGAGACAGTTTTCCCAGCTCGTTTGGAGAGACACAAGCGAACTCACAGTGGAGAGAAACCATACATTTGCCCTCACTGTGATTACCGATCCTCGCAGAAAGGAACATTAGACAGGCACATACGAGTGCATACTGGTAATTCCCACTCTTTCTAATCCGTCATATTTTACATCATCCAAGCATCGGTTAGGCACTGATTTATTTCACTATCTGGTATCCTATGGAAAGGGGTTGGTGTTTCTACACGCCGTGGTTGCTCCAGATTTCATCTCAACCTTCAAAGTCTCAATTACTAAGGAGACAAATGACGCGCAAACCTGGGTTTGAAAAACTCTAAGGATAAAAACCAATTCCACTAAATGCAGGCTACAGGTCACAACCCAACAGAGTGTTATACCTAAACAATTTCACTGCATTCTCATATAGCATTCCCATACCTTTCCTATGGAGCACACGGGTGTAAACAAAAAATCTCCCTATGACTATCCGGGAAATCCTGAGTCTACTAGACTCAGTAGGCGTTTTTCTACGTCACTCGACAGCTATTCTGTCTTGAAGACACAAAATTACTTTTACTGCATTCCCAGAGCTACCTATCAGTTTGGGTTTAAATGACAGCCACTGCACGTTGCCTCACTTCTTTTCACCCAATTGTTTTAGGTGAGAAACCTCATGCGTGTGATAAGTGTGACTATCGATCAGCGGACAGTAAAAGTCTCCAGTTCCACATGCTACAGTACCACAAGAAGGGCGATGAGACTAAACATCAATGTAACCAGTGTGACTATAGCACCACAGTGTATAGATACTACCAGGTAAATGTCATTATGATACTACAGTGCCATGATGTGTGGATATTAGGCTTAAAAGGGGGGGGGGTTATCACGCTTATTTGTGGAGTTATCAGATCTAACAAAACAGTTCTAGCATCCAATACATAAAACCCAGAGAGTGCGGACAAAAAAATCGTACCAATAAAAGTTGTGACTAGCTTCGTGTGTAGGGATGGACATCACAACAAGTCAACCATTCTTATCCCTCACGCCTAATTAGTGCAAGGTTTTGCTCTTTCCATTTCACATGAGTGAGCGAACAGGACAATCAAACCTTAGCCATAAAAATCCATTTCCCTGCTAGTATTCCGCCTGTGCTATTCCTAACTGTTCTCTGCTCCCGATCTTATGCAGTACATTTGGTGTTATTCAGACCAGCAACTCATTCCCTACATGTCTTTATATCCTTTACATCGTCCACTCCTGCCCGTAGCACCCTTCGCATCGTCCACCTCTGCCCACAGCACCTTTTGCATCATCCACCTCTGACCACAGCACCCTCCGCATTGTCCACCTCTGCCCGTAGCACCCTTCGCATCGTCCACCTCTACCCGTAGCACCCTTCGCATCGTCCACCTCTGCCCGTAGCACCCTCCGCA
>Ga0224511_10003549_pt1 | contig 11321 bp, 12 predicted proteins | sample SF_May12_sed_USG_2_FD_169988 | JGI IMG/M metagenome (GOLD analysis project Ga0224511, IMG submission 169988) | Sediment microbial communities from San Francisco Bay, California, United States - SF_May12_sed_USGS_8_1 | ecosystem: Environmental > Aquatic > Marine > Sediment | place: USA...
CCCAAACTGCTCAGCCCGGAGACCGTCACCACGAAACCGGATCTTGTCCGTACGGTTCGGGCCATGATCGAGGGCAATCAGGTCAGCGGCATCGCGGGCGACTTGATGGCGATGGCCGAACGTCCCGATTCAACGCCGTTCTTAGAGGAGATTACCTGTCCCACCCACATCATCGTCGGCGAGCTTGATCAAGCCACCCCGCCGTCGGAAGCCAAACTCATGGCCGACCGGATTCGAGGCTCCCGCCTGACCCTGATCCCCAACGCAGCGCATCTGGCAAATCTGGAACAGCCGGAAGCCTTTAATCGCATCATGCAGGATTTTGCGTCGGATCTGGCAAGAGAGCCGGCCGGTTAAGAGCACAACAGGACGCGGGCATCAGTCCGAATCACCGCCGCTGGTTTTCCGAATCAACTTCAGAAATTCCAGGCGGGTTTGGGGCTGGTTTCGAAAGGCCCCCAGCATGGAACTGGTGACGGCCACCGTGTTCTGCTTCTCGACCCCTCGCATCATCATACAGAGATGCCGAGCCTCGACCACGACACCGACACCATGCGCATTGAGCTTGGTGCTCAAGGTTTCGGCGATTTGGACTGTCAGCCGCTCTTGCACTTGAAGACGCCTGGCAAAGGTGTCGACGATACGGGGAATCTTGCTCAGACCTACCACCTTCTTGTTGGGCAAATATCCGACATGCACCTTGCCGAAGAACGGCAGCATGTGATGCTCGCACATGCTGAAGAAATCGATGTCTTTCACAATGACCATCTCATCATATTGGATGGGAAAGAGGGCCCCGTTCAACAGATGGTCGATATTTCGCTGATACCCTTGGGTCATGAAGGACAAGGCTTTGGCCACTCGTTCCGGTGTCTTGACCAAGCCGTTCCGGCTTGGTTTTTCGCCGAGCGCCACCAACATCTGCGTCACCAACGACTGCAGGTCCTTCAAATCAGCCGGCTGCCCGGTTCCACCGACATCCTCTACCGTTGCCCCACGTCGTTCCGGCCTTCTCAGCTTAGCCACGCGCTCCTCCTGTGGGTTGAGACGAATGCGCATATTCGAAATAATTGTCTCTGGTTTCGATGACGCCGACCTTTTCAAGCCGGCCGTCCGGCAATTTCGTTTTCAGCAAATCCCAAATCAATTTCACCAGATTTTCCCCGGTAGTCGTGCGGTCGGCAAACTCGGGGTCGCCATTGAGATCCTGATGATCGAACCTTTTGACAATCGTTTCATCCACCGTTCGATCGAGGCGCTCAAGCTCCTGCGCCTCATCGGCTCCTTCGGTTTTGATCGTGACCAACACCACGTAGTTGTGGCCGTGTCCGTTCGGATTGTTGCATTTTCCGAAGACGGCCTGGTTTTCTTCCAACGTCAGGCGATCGGCATGAAGCCGGTGTGCGGCACAAAACCGATAGCGTCTGGTCACTGTCCCCTCAAGCACTGCGTACACCACACCTTTGCTAAACAAAAAAGCCAGGGTCACTCGTTGTTCGAGCAACCCTGGCCTCGTGAATCACCTTCTGCGACGACGTGCACCGGAAGATTCCGCGACGCCTCTTATGAACTGAACGAGCTACCGCAGCCACAGGTCGTTTTGGCTTGAGGGTTCTTGATGGAAAACCCCGAGCCTTGCACGCTGTCCACGTAATCGACTTCGGCCCCTTGGAGCAGCGGCGCGCTCTGCGAGTCCATAATGACCTTCACATCGCCCATTTCGATCACGGTGTCGTCTTCGGCCATCTTAGACTCGAACGCCATTCCATACTGATAGCCATGACACCCGCCTCCGCGGACGTACACGCGCAACCCCACCACATCTTTCTCCTCGGCCATCAATTCCCTGATTTTCTGTTCTGCTACCGGTGTAATCGTAACCATTGCTGTCTTCCTCCTCTTGTCTCGAAATCCGCGGCTTGCGAACTGGATTGACTCAGTGTAACACCTCTCCCCCGAATATCAACACCCTGGATGCGTTGGAACCTCAACCGGGAACTTCCCACTTGCTCTTGGGAACACGGACGATGACATCTCCCTGTACCCTCGCCTGGCAGGCCAACCGATGCCGCGGATCGCTCAAGGCTTCGCGGTCCAGCAGATCCTGCTCGTCAAAATCGATCTCGGAGAGATGTTCCAGCCCCGCTTGAACCTCGACCCGGCAGGTTGTGCAGGACGCATTCCCCCCGCAATCGTGATTCAAAGAAAATCCCAATGTTTTTGCGGCATCTAAAAGCGACGTATTAAGCTCCACGTCTCCGGTTATCTCTTCAAAATACAGGAACGTCACCCGTGGCATTACGTCTCCGCACTATGACTGAGTACCGACACCGGCCGGTACGGCCTTCATCGGACATCGCTGTAGACGAATATGATCTTCATACTCCTGACGGAATAACTTCAGGCTGCTCTGCACCAACACTGCCGCTCCCGTCACCAGCGTACAATATCCGGTGCCTTTCACGAATCCGCAGAGCTGCAGGAGGCTATCGAGATCTTTTTGGCTCCCCTGGCCTTCCTCGATCTTGGCCATCAACGAGGCCAAGTTGTTCGTGCCCATCCGGCAGGGAGGACATTGCCCGCAACTTTCGTTCTTGAAGAACGTCGAAAAATGCAGAGTCTTCGCCACCATGCACGTCGCATCGTCTACGACGATGACGCCGGCCGAGCCTAATCCTGTTCCGGCCTTCTTCAAGGAATCAAAATCCATGGGAAGATCGAGTTGATCCGCCATTACCATGGAAAAGGCCGGTCCGCCGGGAAACACTGCTTTAATCTTGCGTCCGCCCGGCACTCCCCCTCCGCACTGCTCGATCAAATCCCGAATCTTCACGCCCATGGGCATTTCGTACACGCCGGGACGATTGACAGCTCCGCTGAGCGAAAACATCATCGTTCCCGGGCACCTCTCCGTGCCGATTTGCGTGAACCACGCCGCCCCTTTATGCAGAATTCTGGGAATATTGCAGAGCGTTTCGACGTTGTTCACCAGCGTCGGTTTGCCATAGAGACCGAAATCCGTCGGATAAAACGGAGGCTTTTGTCTCGGCATCGCCGGACGGCCCTGCATCGATTCCAGCATGGCGGTTTCTTCGCCGGCGACGTAACTCCCGTGCCCTTCAAAAATTTCCAATTCGAGGTCGCGGCCGCTGCCCAACACGTTTTTCCCGACAAAGCCTCGTTCCCGAGCCTGCGCCAAGGCTTTTTTCAGATTCTCACGCTCTTCGTGGTACTCATGATTCACATAGATGAAGGACGCCTTCGCCTGCACCGTATGCGATGCGATCAAGCAGCCTTCGATCAACTGATGCGGGAGAGTTTTCAGCAAGTACCGGTCCTTAAACGTTCCCGGCTCGTGCTCCCCTGCGTTGCAGACAAAATACCGTTCCTGAATCCGGTGATTGAGAACTTTGTCCCACTTGATTCCGGTTGGAAAACCCGCTCCCCCTCTTCCCCTGAGACCGGATTTCTTCAATTCGTCTACGATTTGTGCAGCCTGTAACTCCTTGACGCAACGTGTCCAGGCTTCGTAGCCCCCGACCTTCAGGTAGCCATCGATTTCCCAGGGCTCACCCTCGAGTTTCTGAACAAGGCGCGGCTCTACAGAGGTCGACATCGCTCGCTCCGCGTAATGGTGATAATGAGAAAGTTCGTACTATACGGCTCTGTATCTCTGTCCGTCAAGGCAAGGAGTCCCGAATAGGCCTGAATCCCAATAGGTTAGGGGCTTGGGCCCTATTCATCACTGGGCATTGAGGGCTACGATTACAAGCTACTGAGGAGAAATGGTACCGAAGAAGGTCGGACGGTCACCGGCAGGAGGACCCCGCCGGCGACACCCAGCACGGTTTTATCTAAAGTGACTTCCGGCTCCCATGAAAAACAACATGGGGATCGAGAGCATGAAATTCACACGGGACGCCAGCAGCGCCGAACGGCCCCATTGAGCCATCTCCGGCGGCGGCGGTGTCCCTTGGGCCGCAGCCGTTACGGCCGCAATGATTTTCTTCTGGTTCGGCCAGATGATCCCATGGACATTCCCCATCATGATGATGCCGAGCAACCCCCCGATCGCCAAGGCGACCGCGCCCGTCCCGCCTCTATGGTACATATGGCCATACAAGAGCACCCCGGCCAACACCGTCACGGTCGCTCCGTGCCGAAACCATTTGAGCGCCATAGGCATCAGTTTGGGAATAACGATGTTCTTGGTCGGCCCATCCAGGCTTTTCAAGAACGACGCGTTGATCAGGTTGAAAAAATACAAGAGCCCGATCCACGTAATGCCGGCCAGGAAATGAATCCAGCGCAAAATGAGCTGGCCCCAATCAGCTTCACCCGCGTCAATGCCGGTTAAACCCAAATAGATACCTACCAACACCACCGCGAGCGCGAATCCCGCGCCCATCGTCTGCATCGGATCTTCCAAAAATTTCATACGGCCTCCTTATAACCTACTGTGCTGGGTCGCCTTGTGTACGTGAGCGTCCGCTCTCTTGTCAAGCAGGCGTGGGAAGATTCCGTACGGGCGGACACGGAGCGAGCCACGACGGACGGTTCCTATTTCATCAGCCGATCGACTGCGGCGCAGAGCTCTCGCACGGCGTTGGCCGACGCTTCCAGCGCCGTCTGCTCCTCCGGCGCCAGATCGTACTCCACGACTTGTTCCGCGCCGTTGCGCCCGATCCTGACCGGAACACCCACGATCGCGTTCTTGAACCCGTACTCGCCTTCGCAGAGAACCGAACAGGGCATGACTCGCTTTTCATCGTGATAGATCGCCTGAACCATGTCTACGGCCGAAGCCGACGGAGCGTAGAAGGCGCTGCCTGTCTTGAGATAGCCGACGATCTCCGCTCCGCCGTCACGTGTCCGCTTGACGATCGCGTCCAGTTTCTCCTTCGGCATGAACTCCGAGACAGGCTTGCCTTGTACCGTGGTGTGACGCGCGAGCGGCACCATCGTGTCGCCGTGCCCGCCCAGCACCATGGCTGCCACATCGGGCCCCGGAACATTCAATTCGGCTGCGATGAACGCCCTCATCCGGGCGGAATCCAGGATGCCTCCCATACCGATGATTCTGGACTTCGGCAGGCCGCTGACGCGGTGCGCCACGTGAACCATGGCGTCCAAAGGATTGGTCACGAGAATCAGGATGATATCCGGGGACCGGGAGACCAATTCGGACACAACGGATTTGACGATCTTGGCATTGGTCGCCAACAATTCGTCGCGGCTCATGCCGGGTTTTCGAGGAATACCGGACGTAATCACTGCGATCGACGAGCCGGCGGTCTCGGCATACCCATTGGTCCCGACCACGCGCGTGCTATACCCACATACCGGTCCTGCTTGCGTGATATCCAGCGCCTTGCCTTGCGGTACCCCTTCGACGATATCGACCAAAACGACGTCATACGTATCTTTCTCGGCCAATCGTTGTGCCGTCGTTCCCCCGACATTCCCTGCACCCACCACGGTGATTTTCGGACGTCCCATGTATCGGTTCCTCCCATTCGAAGGTCACGGCTTAGGTTAAGGTCACGGAAGATCGCCTACGCGGCGTCCGCCCTGACCTTAGCCTAAACCTGGGCCTTCCTGTTCATGCTCTGTCCACCCCGCAACTTTGAAGTTGATCGTGCAGACAAAATTATCGCCATCGTAGAAATTGACCTTAATCTTCTTTTTGCCGTACTTCTTCGCCAGGAAGGCCTCAGGATTATCGACGAGTTCCTGATACCCTCCCGCCGGATATTCGTCCAGATCGTGAAAGACCACGATCATCCCTTCTTTCACTTCCTGCAGAACCTTCGCCCAGCAGCGGGGATAGACGTCCCAAAACTTGGCGTCGATCATCTCCTTCGTCGGCTCCGGACGATCTTCTCCAGGCTTGACCGCCTGCGCAAACTTCGCCAACCGGCGGACGTACGGATATTGATGTCCGGTAAACAGCTTGTAGAGCCATGGAGGAACCGTCGGTCTGTCGGATGCCCCGGTCATGAATTCTTCAACCTCTCACCTCTTACCGTTTTACGTCTCACGTGTTCTACGCCGTCAGCCGTTGATAAATGTTCGGGAGTCTCGACGGCAGCGATTCTACACGATCAATCACCGCGAACTGCACGTCGCCGTACATCCGGCGTACATACCCATCCGCCTCCCGATCGATGGTCACGCAAAACGGTTCGATGCCGCGGACTCTGGCTTCCCGAAGCGCCGCTTTGGTGTCTTCCAGGGCATACTCGTCCTTGTAATCACTATCCAGCGGCTTTCCGTCGCTCACCACGACTAAAATACGGCTCTTCGCGTCCCGCGCCAGCAATTTCGCCGACGCGTGGCGAATCGCGGCGCCGTCACGGTTTTGTTGCCGCGGGCCGAGTCCTCCCAACCGATGGGCCGTCACCGTTCCCAATCGATCCTCAAAATCCTTGATCATGAGAAAGTCGACGGCGGCACGTCCTTGACCCGAGTACGCATAGAGGCCGTACTGGTCGCCCACCGCCTCCAGAGCTTCGCACAACAACACAAGGCTGTCCCTCTCGACGTCGATTACCCGGCGTCCACTTTCAAGCCGCCGGCTCGTCGATCCGCTGATGTCGACCAAAAAGACCGCAGCCACATCACGTTCCCGCTTTTCCCGTCTTACATACACGCGGTCGTCCCCTTCCAAGCCGGCTCGAAGTTCCGCCGCTCTTCGCACCACCGCATCGATATCCGGTTCCTCTCCATCCGCTTGCCCCACGACACGCCGAAACGCGGGTGGGCGCAAGCCCTCGAAAAATCGACGGAGAGACTTGATTGCGCTTCGATGATTCGCCAAAGCTGCGTCAACACATTCGGAAGGCCCCGCCTCCGCGGGGCGCTCAATAACACGGCACCAATTCACTCGATAATCCTGAATAGTATGGTCCCACTCCGGATACCGGATCGCCCGTTCATCATGATCCGGTGATATCGAGCCCGGCCGCTGTTCGACATCCAGCGACAGCAGTTCTTCGACGACAGAAGGCAATGATTGCCCGCCGGCAAGAATATGCATGTCCTCGGCCTTGTGACCTCTTTGCGCCATTCCCACGGCAGAGCCGGTTCGGTGGCGCGAATCCGTCTTCTCGCCGGCCTTCCAATTCCCCTCCAACTCTTGGTCTTCGGGTTGCTCGATCTGCACGCGATCCCGTGAAATCACCTCCGGATTCATGGCGCCCCGGTACATATGATTGGTCATCGGACGATAGGCGTCACCTGTCCGCTCCGACGGAGCCGGCAAGACTTCCGTTTCTTTCGAATCGTCTTTCGTGGGCTCCGTCTCGATCGGATCAGTGCACGATGCCACACGCTCTTCAATCATGACATAGAGATCATGGGTCAGACGGACAGCATCCTCCGCTGTAGCCGTCGGTTGGAACAGCTGGTCGCACAGAGCCCAGAGGACGGAGACGTCCTCTTTGACCGCGGACGGAACTGCGGACTCAGCCGATTCACCCGTTGAGAGCCGCAACAAACCATCGACGATCAGTTCTTTGACCGTCAAGCCCTGGGCAGGATCACGAGGCGTCACAGCTTCTGACGCCAGCTGCGCGAGGTCACGCCGCAACCCCGGATATTCCGCCTGAAGCAAGTACTCGACACGGGCGTCTTCCAGAACCGTCCACAAATCCTGCACAAGACGCGGGAGCGGGTACCGATGAAAGAGCGCCGCCAGCGTCTCCGGGATTCCCCTCTCCGGATGCCCATACCGTCTCTGGACATCTTCATAGATATCCGCAAGCGACTCCAGCCTGAGCCGATAGGTCCCAAATTCCAAGTGGCCCGCTTCGTGAGCAGCCATGATCACATACAACCGTTCATTTTCTTCCGCCGTGGCATATCGACGAAGGATCGCGGGCAGGGAGATCGTGCGCCCATCGGCACTCACAGCCGCTCGTGTCGCAGTTGCTGTCGCTGACTCCGGAAGCGCCGTAATGGCGACATCTGTTCCACAGAGTCCTTGCACGAACAATTTGACCTTCCTGGCAACCTGCCGAAGGGGCACTCCGCTCATCGCCTGTTCGACGGAGGCAAGCGCCTTCAGAGATTCCACCGCAAAATAGGCGCGCGCACCCTCACGACTGTAGGCCAATATTTCCATCCCGGCTGTAAACCAGGTCTCAAATCTTGAGCCGGCTTGCGGTCCTTCGCCGATGAGACTCACGACTTCCGGGCAACGCCGGAGATACTGCAATGCCGTCTCCGCATCTTGTTCGGCAAGGAGCGAACCATACTGCAACACCGCGACTTGCCGCTCCATCGACGGAAGCGCGCGCAGCAAAGCCGGGGACTCCGCGATCCACGTCACCCCGAACTCCGGGGAATCCTCGGCCAGCAAGATCCCCACTGCCAGGGCTCTGGTTCGAACGGCGGCATGCTCGATGTCTCCGAGAATCGAAGGGCTCGTCCGCATGAATTCGATTGCCGCCAGATAGTCGGGCTTGCCCAACGTATTCGGCGTCACCAGTTTCATGCCGAACGACAGCCAGCTTCTGGCCTCTGCCACCGGAATCACCGACGCCACTTGGGGGATTTGGCGAATGTACTCCAATCCCACCACCACATCGACGGCCACCAGCTCAACCGCAAGTTCGAGCCAGCGTGGAGCCTCCTCAAGGGGGACGGTCCGGAGAATGTCCGGCGCAACACGCAGATATTCCCATGCCACATTGCCGTCACGATCTGCCAGTTCCAATCCGATTGCCAACACCGCCCGACGCGCCTCACCCCGCTCGATGAGCCCAAGCACCAGGGGACTCTGTTTGAAATATCGGAGCGCGGTCGCACCTGAGGATTCGGCCAAGGCGATTCCCAGGTCAAGCCAGGGAATAATCTCCGACAACCCGATACATCGATTCAGTTCCGGAATGGCTTCGACGGCCGCATGCGCCGCCTTCGCCGACAGCTCTTCAAGCTCGTCCAACAAGGCGGCAAGATGAAGACCCGCCTCCTCAGGCTTGTCCATCAAGCGAGGGAGTAATGCTTCCGCGGTCTTGAGACCCAACCCGCGGGTCAGCCGATCCAGCAATACGTTCTGTGCCGAAAAATCCGTCATAACCTCGTAACAATGGTCGAAAGGGCGGATTGTAAAGGAGCGATTTTCCCTTGTAAACTAGCTCGTCGCCCAAATGACCGTCCCTGACGAGAGGAGTATCCCCGTGGCTGAGCCCAAGCAGGAGAGTCTCGAGAAAATCATGAACTTTGTGAACGGCTTTGCCGAGAAAAGCGGCACCGCCATGCACCCCAATTCAGCCGTCACCGACGCGGTGGTGAAGGGCTTGGCCATGCACGTGGAAGAGCTCGGCAAACCCCTCTGCCCCTGCAACTTCTACAAGGACAAACAAGCCGAGGCCAAACTGCGACGGTGGATTTGTGCCTGCGACGAAATGCAGATCTACAAGTACTGCCATTGCCTGCTCTTTGTCCGTGAAGACGGAATGCCGATTACCGAATATCTCCCCGAAGGCCACGAAGGTCGTGAAGTTTATGGGATTGTGACCGATCCAACCCCGGGGAAAGGCCGCGCACTCAAGCATAAGGCGGCGGCGCCCCCTACGCCGACTGACTCACGACCGACTTCCTAGCTGCTATGCGACGACGATACCGATTCCTGCAGGGGTTCACCCTTATCCTCGCTGTCCTCAGCCTGTGGCCTTCACCAGGATGGACCGCCGACCTCGGTTCTCAGAACCCGCCGCCCTTCAAAGAGAAAGATTTGCTCGCATACAAAGGAAAGGGCCGAAGCACTCTGACCGGACAGGTATTCCTCGTGTCCTCATCGGGGAAAGCCATCACTCAGGCCGGTGTGCCGGTCCACTTAATTCCCGTTACTCCTTTCACCCGATACCGATTCGACCACCACATACGAACAACCTCCTGCCTCTCGCCGGACGACGAGACACAGAATGAAAATGCCGAACCGACCCGCCATCCGGCCGACTGCGCAGAGACTGCCTTGGCTCAACTCCTGGATGAAAAGCGGCTGCTGCCGTATCTTCGAACCACGAGAGCCAATCCTACCGGACACTTCTGGTTCACAAAAATCCCTGCCGGGCGGTATTACATCCTGAGCCTGATTGACGGCAGAACCGGTTCGCGACAGGGCGAACGGGCGGCAGGCATTGCGTGGCTCACCATCGACCTCGAAGCGGGCGAGAAAGCCTCTAACGTGGTCGTCACCGACTGCAGAGGCCATTTCTGTTGACCGACTCCCACCGGATGCGCTCGACCGGAGTATGCGGTATGATCGTTCGGTACTATATGGGACAAGAAGACGATGCGCATTCTCCTCGTTGAAGACGATGCAAATCTGGCGCAGTTTATCCGTAAAGGTCTCAAAGAAGAGAGCTATGCGGTGGACGTCGCGTCAGACGGCGAAGAGGGGCTGGCCATGGCCTTGACCAATCCCTATGACCTGCTGATTTTGGACATCATGCTGCCCAAACTAGACGGCCTCACACTCTGCCATCGTGTTCGAGCCAAGGGCCTGACGACCCCGGTGCTTCTCTTGACCGCGCGCAATACCGTGGAAACCAAGGTGTCCGGCTTCGATACCGGCGCAGACCAGTTTCTGCCAAAGCCCTTTGCCTTCGTGGAACTGCTCGCACAGATCCGGGCCTTGCTCCGACGAGGAAGCCAGCAGCAATTGGTTCAGCTGCAGGCGGCCGACCTGACACTGGACCCGGCAACTCGCCGGGTATGGCGTGCCGGGCAAGAAATCCTGTTGACCAATAAAGAATATGCGTTGTTGGAATTTCTGTTACGCAACAAAAATCGCGTACTGACGCGAACCGTGATCATTGAGCATGTGTGGGATATCAGCTACGACCCCATGACCAACATCGTGGACGCGCATATTCGGGCCCTACGGGCCAAAATCGACCGTGACTTCTCCCCCCCGTTGATCGCCACCGTGCGCGGGGCGGGCTATATGCTGGAAGATCCCGGTCTGACGACATGAAATCCCTGCGCAATCTCATCAGCGGATCCGCGCTCATTCTCATGGCCGGACTCCTCGTATTTTCCGCACTGGTGTATGTCGCCAGCGACTCCTTGTTGCATCGATTCGTCGACGGACGGCTATTGGAGCTGGCGGAAACCCTTGCCGAGCTCATCGACCGCCATCCCGACATCCTCGATAACACCGACAAGGGCGCGGCTTCTTCAGCTTCCACCAGCCCGGGGAAAAAGGAGCAGCGCGAATTGTACGGGGTCATCCATTCATTACGGGTGTTTTCGCCTAATGGACGGCTGATGTGGAAAAGTCCCAATGCCCCGGCACAGCCCTCAGTTCCGGC
>Ga0224511_10003550_pt1 | contig 11320 bp, 2 predicted proteins | sample SF_May12_sed_USG_2_FD_169988 | JGI IMG/M metagenome (GOLD analysis project Ga0224511, IMG submission 169988) | Sediment microbial communities from San Francisco Bay, California, United States - SF_May12_sed_USGS_8_1 | ecosystem: Environmental > Aquatic > Marine > Sediment | place: USA...
ATTTTGTTTACACACCCAATATCATTTCACGTGAATCTTTACACACCCGATATCAAAAAATATTGATCAGTTGCGGTCAATAGAATTATATAGGAAAACTAATGTGCGTATGTAATAATTATTTTCATGTATCGACACCTAGGTTTAACAAATATTTGACGAGTTCAATAATCTTCATCACTTTTAAATGGTTTAAAAATGGTCCAGTTTGTTAATTGGTATTTTATGCTTAAACAATAATACATGCCCCGGACAAAGTGTCCTTATCACCATATTTTAAATGCCTTTTTTCAAATATGTTTCACACTATGATTATATCCTGAATAGTTTCATATTGCTAGATGTGTCATGATGCAGTCTTGATGAATTTTATGTGTTAAGTTACTTTTTTTAAAGACTTATTTATGTTTGTCCGTACAATTTGTGACGCACGGACATACTGTGGCACGGACATGGTTAAATAGTTGTCGTGACTTGGCAAGTTGGATTTTCTTCATGGGAGTCAGTATACGTATAATCTCTGGTTGGGTTTTTGTTCCAATGATATCAGCATTTCGTTAGCCTTACTATGTAAGGAGCAACTTGTAATGAGACGGACAAACATCGTGGGACGGAAACAAAATGCCGAAATATAAAGCACCAAAACAAGAAATTTCCAACTTCCAATGACAAGCCACTAGTTTGTACATCTTTTTCGATCAACCACTTAGTATTTTAGCTTCCGATATAATAGATGTTACAGTTTTTGGCAAACAAGTGATATATTTTGGTAGAAAAATGCTCTCAGCCGGACTATTGAACAAAGCCGGCCTTTCATTTTGTATATTTACATATTTTTGTTTAGTAAGGTCAATATAACGAGCCCATTAACTTCCCTGGAAAACAAATCTCATTGTTTTGTGGAAGGCAGGATTGAAGATCAGTTGTTTTGGTGCCGAGCATTGTGAATACGCTCACATGCAACATAATGTTATATCATATGAAAATGAAAACTAGTTGTACAATATGCAATATATTTTCGTTCTTGACGGGGGTAAAACCGAAATCACGAATAGGTTACACTTAGGATACAATTTTGTATGCTAAATCGATAACAATTACATTATTTATCAACTGAATAAACAGTTTTACAAACGATTGAATAAGGTGTATAAATATTTCATTAATTTGCCATACTCATTGGTTTCATACAAAAACGATAAATATGTACCCATCTGTATCCTTCAACTTTACGTGTATGTGCTCAAAGCATTTGCATAGGAACTATATTTAAGTATGTTGACACACGCCGTGGGCGTTTTACATTGGAATGTATTATGCTTATTCGCATGTCAATACACTCATGGTTTTTAAATTAAGTTTTGAGTCAGATATGAGGACTTCGGTTAAATTTGTATTCGAAGATGGTTCTTATTTCAATATCTTTATCATCATCATCTTTTTTATTTCTAAGAAAGGCATCAACGTGTGAAAATTGTGGAAGAAACATGGCGTTGTAATGAGTCGTGTCAATATCGTTCAATTTGGTACACACTTGTTATAGACTTTTAATAGCTTCACAAAACACACTTGCTTTCACGAAAAAAAATATTTCAAACAATACTTCCTTGATTCTAAGAAAGCTCGTTTATATGTATATAGAACGTACACATAATTATGCTTCAGGGAACTTGTGCATTATCTGAAAACAGTATAACAATACAAAATATCCAGACTTAATGTTACCCATATGTGTCTCTGCTTTTTAACGAGCATTTGGAGTGCACCATATAGTAACGAGAAAACCGCTACAGTATAATGTTCATGTGCATATTATAAAAAGGGAATACATGAAGCTAGTGGCATGATTCTTTATTGCAGAGCTTTAACTCTCTACGCGCTCGCAACATGTGTTGGAAAATAAACGTTTAGATAGGATCATACAAGGAAGTCACAAGGAGCAATTCAGTCACGATGCTTGCCAAAGTATATGGCTTATCAAGTTGCCACATAGGCATGTAAGAGTGGGAGCATCTGTGTCCTTTGGATACGTTTTTAATTCAAATAACATCAAACCATCTTGTTTTACAGCTGGTGTTTAGTGCCTATGTGACAGCTGTAAAATGTCGCCTTGTACTTCATTATTGTGTAGTTATATTTTTCTGGTCCTCAGAGATCCTGGATTGTATATTGTTTACATTTAAAAATACAGTTTCGCTCATGCGCTAGGGGCGTCAGTGGTGTGGCATCTTGCATAACCATTGGTGAACAGCTTAAAAACAGAGGCTGCAATGTCCCATGCAGGCTATGCTTCCTGATGGATTTCCCTTTTCTCAGTTTTTAAAAAAAAATTGTTTAAAGACAACCCAGATAAAAAGTTGTCTCGTTATTAAATTTAAAAAAAAAAAACATTATTTACAGTTGAATGTTAGTGCGTATACATTTTAAAGTAATATTTTGATAATTATATCATATTGTGGAACTGCTTTTAAAGAAGCCTCGCTCAATGCTACTTTTTAAAGATGTCTGCTAAATATTTAATATGAAATTCTATACGCATAACCCTTAGACGTTTAAAGGACATTGACTGCAATAATGTCATTTTGTGGTTCTGTTTTTGAAAGGGCGATACTCTATGCTTGTCTTTAAAGAGATCAACTTTCATCGTATTAGGAAATATGAAATTATACATTAACCAAATCGTTCAAGTCATATAACAAATCTAAAAGATCTACGAAAGTGACGATGTTTAATATTTTTATTGTTTTGAGAAAAAGCTGGTATTAATAAATAATAAGTTGAAGAATAGGTCGGAAATAAATGAGTGGGAATTTTTTAACCACGTATATGTAAATGCTGCTTATGCCAATGTTTGTCTCTTATGATAAAAAATTCGCATACTTGTGTGCCCAATAGCCGTGTAAGTTTGAATACATATTTTGTTATTGTGTAGGAAATAACTTGTCGCAAAAAGAAATTTATTTTTTATGAATAAATAATAGCAGAACTAATGGTATGATAAATGTGTGTTGTTTGTATATTCAAACTTAATATTTTCATCATGTTACAGTTAAAAGTCATTATGTATTACCAGAAGGGTAAATGTATATAAACACTATATTAAAATTGCAGCTCATATTTAAGGAGTTTGCTCGTACAAGTACAAAGAAACAACCGCACACTGCATGAATTACATATGTTGGTCCACATTTTACATACAAATCATGGCTAATCAGTTGTATCTGGACAACACCATCCCCCACATCCTCTGTTCAGACGTTGTTAAATAGAGGGACGTTGCGTTGAAAATCTGACAAAGACATATTAAATAACGAAAATAGAGACTGCCATTACAAATGTTTTATAAGATGGCTATTTATATTACCGTTACTGATCATCAAACAAAATTGCTTCGCTATGTGCCGATAAATTAATACGAAATTACCTTGTATGGAATAACTTTAGCATACAACGGAAAACATTGTTAAGCACACATAGATTTATACAGAGAAAAAACATTTGAATGTCCTCCCTTTTTCAACGAATAGGCGAGGATATTATTCCATGCAAGTCAGATAGCTATCCCTCACTATTGCTTGGAAGCTAGTCCCACATAAAAATTTCCAGAACCGACTACACGTACTTCACCAAGTTACGGGCAATTGTCCTAGGGTTTTGGCGATATCTCCGTAAATATGTGTTCATGGCCAATCACTACAAGAGTTATCTAGACATGTCGGTGTCAAACTCGTGATCGCTGGATTTGTAAACTGAAGTTAACTACGTTTTACAAAAATATAAATCTGAAAGGTATTGTGTAGTACGTTACTTTATCCTTGGTGATTGATTTCAGATTAAGTATGTCCATAGTTCAGCTGAGTCCCATGGCTGACCTTTAGCCCTTTCACATCAGAGTGGCGTCTTTAAAAAGCAGATCCCCGAGGTACGCTGCGCAGTCGCAAGAAAAACTGTGTGCGCGCTGTGGAATCGCCATCTCATGGCAGTGTTTGCAAAAACATATTGATCATAGAACAGGTAATTATAATACGTATAATTATATATTTATTATAATGATAACAAATGAAATTTTGATATCGGTTAAATTAAACTGACAAAACCTACAGCTTTACTATGTTTTTGATGTAATTAAATATACAGTAATTGAACAAAATATAAACCTTTACTAAAACAAATACTTATAAAGCTGGTGTACAGATGCAAATACAGTAAGTATGTGCTACTAAGCATGCTTCAAGTCGTGTAGAACTTCAAACAGTTCTACAACTGCTAAATAATATGACAAATAGCTTCGAACAGTCCAAATGTGTTCCTATATTTGCAAAACATGTGTTGCAAAAAATGTAACAAATAAAACTTTGATCCTATGAGCGTCGTGAGAACGATGTATGCGCGCTGTGAACGCACTGTGTATGCGCCGTGAGCGCGCTGTAGCAATTTCTTGTGCGACGTGAGATTGTCATGTACGCTGTGGTCACGTTGTGTAGACGCCGTAGTGACGCTCTAAGGACGATGTGTGCACGATGTTACTGGCAATTTTGATAGATTAATATCCATAGTAGTGCCCATCAAGTCCGGCAAATGACATCACAACATCTTTGGTTGCATTACAAGTGTCTGTCAAACTATCTATTGCAGGTCTTTTTTTGTCTTTGTCGTTTTAAGGCGTGTTGTCATGGTGTTCGCGCCGACAGACTCGCAGTAAACGTTGAAGAAACGTTTTAATATCCTCCTGCATACTTTTGCAGACCATAATGCATATGATGGGATTCATGAGGCAATTGAAGAAACACATCATAAACGACAAATCAAGCACAAGCATGAAATCATTCCAATGAAGTGCAGCCCAAAAGTGTGACGGTCCCATAATATGCATAGTTGAGTAAGCAACGTCCATTGTGTTTGAAATAACAAACGAGAGTCCTGTAAGTAATGTAAGTTTCGTGAAAACATTTACATATCTTTCTTGATTTGTTGACACCGAGTTTCGTCGTTGCTTGCAGAGTGTCGCTATCGTACAACAGTTGAATGTGACTATTGCTATAAATGGCAATAAACTGCGAACAGCGATTGCTATACTGTAAGAAATTAAATTGTCGAAGTCTGTATTGTAGTTGCAAAATATTGTCCCTTCCAGTGGTATGTATGCATATAATGCAGGTATATTTGCTACTATAACCAAAACAACTATAATCAGTATAGCATGTTTGGCATGTTTACGCATTTCATGAGATCTGAACTTCAATGGAAACATTATTGTCAAAGCTCGTTCCACAGTAACCGTAGTAGAAATCCAATTTGTTGACTGGAAACAAACATTTAGAAGATAATTATAAATTTTACAAGTCGCTGATGAATAATCGCAGTTTGTGTTGAAATGAGTGAAACAGATGGTGATCCATAATCCGGTAATGGACAACGTCAGAAAATCTGCCACCGCGTTAGCTGCAAAATATGTAGCACAACAAAGGGATCTGGACTTAGGCCCACATACCCAAATGAAAATGGCTACACTGTTCAATAAAATTCCAACACAAATCCCAATAGGAAATACAATATTTACTAAAGGTTTTGACCTATGTTCCATATAATCTTCCAGTGAATGATTCATTTTCACTTCTTTACAATATCAAGTTTTACACACTTAAATACGACTCTTTGAAAAATGTGTTCTATTCCGAACTTCAACAAACAAATGAAAAGTATCTAGGCTTCTTGTTCTGTTATATGTTCATGTATATTGCTTTGTTCCATATAATTATCAAATGTTTGACATTCCATATATTTCTAACTAATATATTAATTGGTAATAACAACCGGTATTGTGCTCGCGAAACAAAGTTATGATCAATCATTTGGAAGGTTACACGCATTATTTGAACGTAACTGTATATTACTTAATTGCAGCGCTTTAGGGCTAATCTCGAAATGTCAGCTTTTTATTAATTCATTATCGCTATAACATATTTTAGATCGTGCACATTATTATGAATACAAAATAAATGTGGGAAAATGTTGGTGGAATTTTGCCTTTTTGATCGACACTGAATCTAGCTAACGTTGGCCTGATGTACACTATGTCGATGGAAAATGCTAATACGTGCATCAACATTAAACGCCGGGTATACCGTTATTTTATTAACTTTTTTGCAATATATTAATAAAAATGGTATTTTATTGTCAAACATAATGCAATAACAACACTAAAACATTTGGTTTATAACGTCAAACAGAATTCACGTTACATGTACCAATTAAATTGTTGACTATCATTAAAAGGCTATACACAGATATAGATACTATGGCTATGAAACCCGGTATCCTAAATATTCTGATTAGAAGCGAAATAATAATTGTTATTAAATAAATATCATTCCTAATACGCTTTTTCACTATAATGTTTTGTAAACGGTACACTGTTTGTGTCTTCTAGAAGATTATGGACTTTTATCATTATTTACATGTTTGTACATAATTTTTGGCCCGATCGTACACCGTCTGTTTAAATTTGCTGAAAGTACGTATTATACTCCGACTGTATTCTTCTGTAAAGCGACAGAGTTCGATTTCAGTCAAATCATCCCAGGTTATAGTATCTCGGGTTATAGCTTTTGATAAGTTAAAACATTATAAAATTAGTGTCTGCACTCATTTTCATACCAGTTTCATTCGATCATCTTGTTGGCAATATGAATTGTCATCATATTATGAACAAGTTTTATTTTCAGCTTATTCGCACTTCTTACATTCCTTAAACTAATATTAATACGGTTCTGTTTAAAGTAGATTCGTTATCTTGCCTTTAACCTTGATGCATGGTATGGTAATATATTACGTGCGTATTATGCTCCAACTGTTAGGCTACTGTAAAACGTCTTCGAAACATATCCAAATTTGTGTGGGCAAGAATACGAAGATTCCTAAATATTGTTTTTACAAAAATGTCATAATGTGTCTTTGGGGAAAATCGTGAGGTCATGTACCCCCAACTCTGTCATAGTGCATAGGCCGTTAGCCAACCGAGTTTACTTTGTATACTTCAAATCTATTTTCCCCATGCAGGCGATGCTTCCTGTGGGGCTTTTTTTCTCAGAATGAGTGTCCTTCGAAGACACCATACATAAGACAATTACATTACCTAGCTACATCACATCAACCTTGAAAGTAACAAACCGCTATCAATTGCAATTAAACCAAATGTCCAAATAAAATACCAGTTACCTGATCCTGTAAGCCAAACAAGACAGCGAGACCGAAAAAATGGCATGTATGTATGTGACCGAGGTCAACATACTCCCGTGTCTCATTATTCATTTGCAAATACGGTCATTTTACGTTTGTGTGTCTTATGGGGATACAATGACCTCGCGTTGGTTTCCCACTCTCTTGGTGTCATTTTTGATTGTGCACAAGGTTTAAATGTAGTAAAATGCTATATTGTATCTTGTCTGTAATTTATTACTTGTATAACCGATTTCACTTTTTGCAGTATGTTAAGTTTGTTCAGTGAATTAACAGTGCATAACAAATTGCAATGTTAATGACAATCATGCTTTTAGACCAGAAACAATGACAAACACAACAACAACTACAAAACAGAAAAGCGAACAAAACAACATTGTCAGAGCCGAAAATCGAACCCGAAACTTCTGGCACCGTAGTCTGATGCGTTACCTATAGACCACCGATACAAAAGAACGTATCGATTGAATTAATCTGAGTGACACAATATACTATCCTCATTGTTAATATTTAGTTACAAAGGATTTTGTGTTGAACGACAATTATTATGTATGTGTACTATAATCGGTGTTTTGCTTATTGCGCATTTCTTCGAACCAAACATATAGTATGTTTGCAGCATAAAAGGTTTGTTAACCCTTATGTTTATTTTGTAATGTTTCCGAGAAAAGACTAGGGGCGATTTATGTTCCCCGAGTAGCATAAATCGCATTTGCCATGACAAGGCTGCAGATAATAATATTGTATTTTGTCACGCCCACCATGGCATCAAGAAGGAAGAGAAGCACAAACCTTAACAGGAAGTATTTTTCTCGAGTTTTGTAAGTTTTGTTTCACTTGTCTTCTGAGAAATGTCATGTCGCCGTGTTTGTTTTTAGGATTGGTTATTTCGTATAATGCGACTTTCATATTTCGGTGGATGATCTAAAATATAACTAGAACATCTTATAATAACTAGATGGCTTACTTAAAAGGACATTTTGAAAATTGCTGGAATATGTTTAGAAAGGTTTATCTCAAAACAACTTATTTAAAGCACAGTGTTCAATATTAAACTGATACATAAATCAGTTTAATTATACAATGCACTATTCCTTTAAAGTATCTGGAATATAATTCATTATGTATTATCTTTTAAAACCAAGTTAAAACAAGTTAAGAACGTATTCAATGAAATAATAAATTTAAACATTGCACAGGTTTTCATGTGTCAAGTTTTATAATGCATTGTTCAAACACACATGTAATTATGCTTAATGTGTTAATTTTCATTCATCAACATTTTTAATTCGTTGGTTTATCTCATTACGCTTCTATTATTGCTTATTAGATATTTCAAATGCGTTAAACTATTTCCCCACAGTCGCATATTTTATCTGAATTATAACCGAACAAAATCAAATATGCCAACGATTTAGTAATTATGTTGATAATGTATTGAACTCTTCTCTGAATTTAAATGTAAAAGATTTGTTTTAACGAACAAAATAAAATTAAGTGGGTTAGTCAAAGATACAACATGAGTCATCATTCGGATTTTAACGACCTAAATGACAGCCAAAAAACTTAATTAATCATTAGATGTGCATGATTTGCATGTAGTCAACACCCATCGAGAACAAGCAACATTTATTTTATTGGTAGTTGTCATTGTAACTCCGACGGTAAGGTCAACGTACGCAATTGATATTTCGGTGCACTGTTAATGTAATAACCATATGAACTTTTAATGATGCCATCCGCTGATGGTTTTTGTATATGTTGTTAATCACATTTCTTGCCATAATCACCTCTTGTCTCATTTTCACCAAGTCCTGTTTGCCTCTTATTGTAAAAAAAACTGTTTTAGTGTAGGTTTTGGATTCAAAAAATCAAAACAAATGATGTTCATCTACCATTAGAAAATAATGCGCAACGATCACAAGGAAGTGCGCTAAGGTAAATGTGTTTGTTAAGGAATGTTAGGAGTCACACTACATGTACTTTAAATATCAAACTATGCGGTATGATGTTTTGGGTTCAATTATTATAAATTGAAGAGCAAGTTACAGATAGAATGTTAATAACAATGTAGATATGCCACTTTATATTTTATTATGAACACCATATAATTAATTATACATACGATATGGGGTTACATTTCTTTTTTGCTTCGTATTTGTCGTTTTGTATACAATGTATTATCATTTAAAGTAATACATTTCTGCTTAAAATCATGTCCCTATAATGTTGGTATAATGTAAGTCAAGGTCAATGAACCAAGGCATTCAATTAAACCTTATGCAAAATGTCGCATATGTCGGTGAACTTTTAACTGTACCATAAAACAAATGGTAGACCTTCAATTTATATATATTATTCTCCAACATTTATAATTGGACTACGAAATGAGATATGTATTTCCATAATATTATTAAACAAATATCGGTTCTTTACTTTCCAGAATATCGTAATGGCATACTTGCATTCATCTTAAACGTACTTAAATGTAAAGGCATGCCGCGTCTGTGTATTTAAAAGAAGGCTGCATCTGTGAATCATAAAATAATTTCTTTACTTTTTATTTAAAGTTTATTATATTAACCAACAACAACAACACCTACGGCACCGCCAGTTCCGACAGCAAGACTATACCTGACGTCAAAGTCACCAGTTCCGACAACAAGACTATACCTGACGTCGGAGTCACCAGTTCCGACAACAAGACTATACCTGGCGTCGGAGTCGACAGTTCCGACAAAAAAACTATACCTTGCGTCGGAGTCGGCAGTTCCGACAACAAGACTATACCTGACGTCGAAGTCGCCAATTTCGACATCAAGACTATATGTTAACTTCATACACTCTGGATATATGTTTTAAATAATTTGAAAGAATGTTCGTATACAAACAAAAACACCTGCACATAATATAAAATGGCGAATATCAAAGTAATATTAGACATAATATATATAGCATAATTATTACATTTTTCACGTATTCATACCGTGATTCTTATAGAGTCAACCAAGAGCAACCAAATGTACCACAAACAAGACTTAGTCTACACCAGCCAAATAGATTATTATTTTATCAGTTATTGTCATAAGAAACCTTTTGTAATATGTACGTCAATAAAACCAAACAAATGGATGCAACAATATAAATTGAACAGATGTTCATAATAGTAATAATATTAAACCTGTTCAACAAAATGATCATTTATTACTTTGATACATGTATATACTACTAGGGAAGGGCCGTCCCTTTGTTGACATAGTGTGGCTCGGCCCTTATGCATGTATTATTCAAAATAAAACTTAACTGTGCGTATGTCTTTGTAAATGATGCAATATTGTGATTGTTAATTCAATAAAATAGTATTAAACTATACAGAGATATGCAACTAGTTTGTAAAAAAAAGTCAACATCTAACGTATTCTCAGAACATTATTCTTTATTGTTTTATTATTGCTAGAATACGGGTTTACTCCACCTGTTTAGTCAATTGTACAATGTATCTTCAAATATCTATCATCGGAAAAATTGCGTAGTTTCCCGCAAAACATCAATACATAAGTATATGTACGTAAAGAGCTAGATTATATTAGATATAACTTACATTTAATTTTAGTCTACGCCAACAAACAAAACAGACATAAAAGCACTTGTCAAAACATAAAACTATTTGAATGTTTTTCTCCGTTTCTTAAATAAAATATTTGCCATGAAATTGAGTGTTAAAGGCTTTACTACCATACACCATTACGACGCAATACTTTAAAGTACGTAATATTTAATACATTTTATTTGCCTATAAAACCGTAGGAGTGTACTTCAGCATCATTTGGTGTCTTAATTACACTATGTTATGTAACATAAATAATTATTAAATTCTTGTAAATTATCAAAAGAATGCATACTCGTTATTTTTTTAGTAAGATATAGTTATACTTGACATATTTCAAAGCATCCTTAAAGTTATATTACCGTTGAACAAGAGCATTTAACCACACAACTTAGTTTTCATAAAATTTCACCTAAATCATAAGTATATCCTCATAAATGATCAACTGCAATACGATTTAGAACTGATTTCATC
>Ga0224511_10003551_pt1 | contig 11319 bp, 7 predicted proteins | sample SF_May12_sed_USG_2_FD_169988 | JGI IMG/M metagenome (GOLD analysis project Ga0224511, IMG submission 169988) | Sediment microbial communities from San Francisco Bay, California, United States - SF_May12_sed_USGS_8_1 | ecosystem: Environmental > Aquatic > Marine > Sediment | place: USA...
GAAAATGCATGTTTTTGCAGCTACAAAGTGTCTTTTTCGGCGCAGCTGTCTAGGCTCGCTTTTGACCCAGAAGTTAAGTTGTATTCTAGCCAATGAGATATGTTGTAAGAGAAAATGTATAAATTTTGAATTTAAGAACAAACCCTGCGATTGGTTGAAATCGGCTACGTACACTGGTACTTGTGGTCGTTGAAATGTCTATGGTGCAAATAATAGAACTAGCATTAGATAAATTATCACGGTCTCAGTAGTTAATTGGATTTCTTGATAAAAACGGAATATTAATTATTATGTTAGCATGTTGATCCGTCGCTTTGTATCACTTCGAGTTGCCTGTGTAAAGTCGTATCACGCGAGACTGAAGGTCGAGCGTGATGCGACTTTACACAGGCAACGAGAAGTGATACAAACCGACGAATCAATATGCTAACGTAATGTTCCTTTCATTATATACCTTTTCCATAATTTTTCTAATAGTTTAAAAAATTATCTAAAAGCAACTGATTTACACTGAAATTTACGCTGAAATCTAAAAATAACATTGGTGTGACGTCACAGCTCACGTGCTATTGATTACACAAGGTAGGAGGGTGATACGGGATATTAATCCGTTACACACGAAGGAAGCATGATACGGGATGTTCAGTCTGGCCTGTTGTATTTGTTAGCATGTATTGTATACATACCATTTATAGGTATATAATAAAGGTGTTTATAATTGTGCGTTTACAAGGCGAAAAGTATCTTTTCTTTTATTCCTATATTGTATTTTCATAACTGATCTATGCTGTTTGTGTGTAGTTTTATGTGTAAATTACCAATATGTGAACACAGGGTACCGGTCAAGCTACTAGCATAGAGATCACGCGATTTAAGCTACGATTGTACATGTAGTTTGCCGTAAATACATCATAGGGAAACCCTAATTCTTGACTCACGATGTAACGCAGTATGTAAGCGCCATGGACAAAATTTCCTTCGCACGCCGACCTTCACGGGATCGAAACCGCTCGAGACTACATGTATTTATTTTGTATTTTTCATTTTAATTTGAAATACAATTTTCACTTACTCAAAATCAGTGCCGAGTATTTTTGTCAAAATAGTTCTTGTTTATCAACGTTTTGCATACACGTCAGAAACAGAACATCACACTAAGCTCGTTTATAAATAATAAATAATGGATATTTATAAAGTAACAAAAGGGACATTTTTAATGAAATCGAAACTACACGCGTTTAAACACATTTAATATATCCGCAACTGAATGCATATACACTGCTTACGTCATTAGATCCTTCTATGTCCCTTCGTAACAGATGTCGTCACTTGTTACTATGCAAATTATCATTGGTAAAATAAATTGTTTAAGCATGTGACATTACGCCCTTTTATACTCTGATGTCATTTTATCGCACGAATGTACAAGTGTTTTACGCAAATACATTGGAGATAAGCATAGTTACCGCCATGTTACTCAATTGGTATTAGTATATTACTGATATATAACAATTCACATTGTACAGAAAGTTGTCAGCGCAGATAACGTATGTAACGACCATAGATTTTTAACAAAACTTAATTGAAATACAGCATGATAGCAGTCTATGATCTAGCGAAGGACTACGATAAGCATTTTAGAGTTATGAAACATCGTACAAAGATTGACAGCATGGACATTTATTGCTGTTTTGACAAATAATAAAACAATAATTAAATATTTGTAAATAAGCCTAAAAACTGATTTGAAATGATAAATAATTTTTTTTTTCAGTTTTCAGAAATATAATGTAACCATAAACATTTAATTTGGATTTGCATCAAAAACATAATTATATTTAAAAACAGTTGCAAAAAAGACTACATTCACACTTTTTAATTCGTTTTTCCCTTGGCATTTAAATGTTATTAAAAACCTTCAGTGATAGCTATTTTTAATGTCTCTTTCAACACGAACCAATTTAGAGCTTTGATGCGAGTTAAGCAAATTATCATATTGCTCAGAGTAAACTGCTCCTTGGAACCGGTTTGTTACCGTTCTCATTCTTAGATATAATATGCATCAATTTGATAACATTTCCCGAGAAAGTATTTAAGATGTTTATGTTATGTGTTAAAATCAAATTACTTCTACCATTTTGCTATAAACAAATTTTATGCCACAGCATGCAATTTTTCTGCCTCTTACACTGACGTTTGAAACACACTCCACTCACAGAAACCGATCCATTAAGAGAAGTTTACAAGGCCAAAAAAGCAACTGTAGATTATTTTTATATATGGTCGATTTTCATACTATACAACAGTATGTAGAAAACTAGCTGTACGGCCTGTCGTGGCAACAACTTGTTTGAGGGGGAGGTTTGTCTTTATAATTCCATCATTCTTCATTACTTTGCATAAGAACAAGCTTAGTGGTACAGCAAACAAGAAATATTAGACCATGGCAATCAATCTTCTCTTTAATTTATATCAAATACTAACATAAGCTAACATGTATAGGCCGTCAAAACATATTTCAAGTGGTTTTTAACTAATTCATTTAAAGCAAAACAAGCTCAAGTCCGCAAAACTGTTTATGCAGTTTCAAAGCGTCGGTCAATATACATCTACAAAGACATATTACTGCATTACAAACATATTTTACTCTTTTACCACATAGACATGTTACTCTATTACTAAGAAAATATGTTACCCTATTACTACAAACACATATCACTCTATTACTACAAATACATGTAACTCTATTACTACAACGACATATTACTATATTACTACAAAAACATACTACTCTATTACTACACAATTGTATTACTCAATTACTACAAAGACATATTAATATTTTACTACAAAGACGTATTACGCTACTACTACAAAGACATATTACAATTTTAATACAAAGACCAATCACTCTATTACTACAATAACATTTTACTCGATTCCTACGAAGACATGTTACTCCATTACAACGAAGACATGTTATTCCATTACAACGAAGACATGTTACTTCATTACTACGAAGACATATTACTCTATTACTACGAATACATGGTACTCTATTACTACGAAGACATGGTACTCCATTACTACGAAGACATGTTACTCCATTACTACGAAGACATGCTACTCCATTACTACGAAGACATGGTACTCCATTACTACGAGGACATGTTAGTTCATTACTACGAGGACATGTTAGTTCATTACTACGATGCCATGCTACTCAATTACTACAAAGACATATTAATATTTTACTACAAAGACGTATTACGCTACTACTACAAAGACATATTACAATTTTAATACAAAGACCAATTACTCTATTACTACAATAACATTTTACTCGATTACTACGAAGACATGTTACTCCATTACAACGAAGACATGTTATTCCATTACAACGAAGACATGTTACTCCATTACTACGAAGACGTATTACTCTATTACTACGAAGACTTGGTACTCTATTACTACGAAGACATGGTACTCTATTACTACGAAGACATGTTACTCTATTACTACGAAGACATGTTACTCCATTACTACGAAGACATGGTACTCCATTACTACGAGGACATGTTACTCCATTACTACGAGGACATGTTAGTTTATTACTACGATGACATGCTACTCAATTACTACTAAAAGGTTCCATCGTTTGGGATGAGCCTGGACAAACCACATATTAATCAAACGAATAATTTTTGAATGGTATGAAAAATGTTACGTGCAATACAAACGTTTGTTGAACAGTTTCAACAGAGTTTCCCGCTGATGTTTTAAAGGCAATGCTTTCGCACACGCCCACGTTGACAGATCACATGCATTGTTATGCAACATAACTGAGGACATTATTTTAATGAAACACAAATAATTGTATAGAATATTACAAGTGACTGATGATATCGTTTCCACATATTTAAGGATTTTAATGCGCTATTTTCCACATGATTAAAATTAATCATTTACAGAAATCCACACAAACAAATACGATCGGTATTGGAACTGTATTTTAAAGCGTAACGGTGCTGAGGCAGAATAGTTGTCAATCTTCTTTCTATATTATCAGATGTATTCATTTTCAGGAAATGTCGAAATAATAGCGGGTTAGCTTAAAGATGCTATGACTGTATCTTTTAGGTCAGAATTGTTTACATCTTACATTTTAACCATAGTTAAGCAGTAAAACCTACTCCGGTAAATATATGAAACTGTTAGTTATTCATGCATGTAAAAAGATTACAGAAAATATGAATTTGTTGAAAATGAGTGGCCCGCAAATTCGGCTTTGTTTATTTACGTTTCGACCCATTGCGTCGAAACAGTAACATAGGTAGACTACAATCGATACTCTCAGTTGACTCGGTGGTGCAGTGGTAACGCATCCGCATTGGGAGCAAGAGGTCCCGGGTTCAATTCCCGGCTCCGACTAGGGTTTTTATGTTTCATTTTTTGTTTTGTTGTTGTTGTGTTTTTACTTTTTGTTCAAAAACACATCTTTTGTCACAAAAATTTGCAATTCTTTTTGTAATTGATTTAGTATACTTAATATATTGCATGATTTGTGACAGATTATAAGGGTATAAAGATACAGACCTAGCATCTTTAATATCTGTCTTTAGAAGACAATGTTATTAATTGTGTATGCAAATGTTACGGCCATTCATCTTCTTATTTTACAAAGGCATTAATCATAATTATACTCACTCGGGTAATTTTTTTTCACAATTCTTAGCAGAAACGGTTATGTAAAAACTCCATTAAGGCAAAATAGGAGGTAAAATGACCATCGTTACTTGTATTTGACCAAGGCTTGAAACAATTCACAACAAACCGATAGAATGCCCAATTAAAATGCATGTAAATTTACCATATGTTTACGAACCTTGTAGACTATTGTGAATGCCCACAGAACGCATTACAATATCTTTATTAATAAATAAGATTAATAGTCTTGTGACGATTTTAAAGTTGCATAGAATTTTTATTCGACAAGCGATTTACACAAAATATCCCCCTAAAATACATGTAACACAGCAAGACATTACTACATCTATATGAAAAAATAAACCAGCGTAAACGATCCAGAACAAGACGATTAAGATCGATATAAACTTCATGAAATAACCGCGAAAACATAGTGGTCTCGTTGTTAATCGTGTTTTTTATCATCCACAAAATGTTTTTAGTTTACAATTTGTTGAAGACATAACGTTAAAGTCAGTAAGATTGGTGCGCACACAACGCACGTATTATCATATTTTCACGAGTGACGCAGCCACGAGTGAAAACATAATATTATTTCTATGATCTCTCGTGAATAAAAAATTGGTATCCCACCAAAACCCAACACATTTTCTTTTTATGTTATGCTTAAAATGAATTTTAGTAGTGGGAATCCTTGTTTAGCGGTTGTTTACTTGGTTGAATGCTTTGGGACTTCCAACGGGGATTTATTTTAGTCCGAAAATATGGAGACTACTAACATTCATTTTTAGCATAACGTAACAAGAAAATGGGCTGGGATATCGTAGGATACAGATATTTGGATCACGAGTGATCATGAAAAATCATATTTGCACGAGTGGCGCAGCAAATATCCTCTATTTATTAGTCCCATACAGGTGTTCCCACCGGAGGGGACTATAGGTTTACTCTCCGTCCATCCGTCCGTCATTTCGTCAATCCATCAGTCAGTCCTTCAGCCCGTCAGTCGGCTAAAAATCTTAATAACTATTAAAGCTAGGCGCATGAAACTTGGTACGTGAATATGTAGCAATGTGTACAATATGCACGCGCAATATTTGGGTCGCTACCTCAAAGGTCAAGGTCACAGCATGAACTTGAAGCAAAATTGTGTCCGGCCCATTACTTCATTATTTGATGTCAGATTTTAGAACTATTTCACGGAATGATCATCATATTGAGACAACGTGTCGCGAGCATGATTTGGGTCGCTACCTTAAAGGTCAAGGTCACAGTGACCTTGCAGCAAAATCGTGTCCGCCCCTTAACTTTGTTTTTTGAAGTTGGGTTTTACAAATATTTGACAGAAATGAGACTTTATTGAGATGATGTGTCACTACCTTGTCATTGTTTGGCTCTGTGTATACTATACTGCACTATACTAAGTATTGTTACTTAAAAAGCTAGTTTCAGTGGTCTACAAGAAAAAGGAATGTGTCCATTTTGTACATCATTATTATAGTTTTCTATCTGAAAGTTGAACTAATTATAAATGGCAGTAAAACGGAGCTTATGATAAATAAAGAACTTTTTGTGTGACCGGTAGGGGACTCCTGTATTGCCCGCAAAACTATCAAATGCTTGTTTACACATGTAACTTGTATTTACTTCCAAATAAAGTAAAGACACTGAATTTTCGTTTCTTACAAGACATTTGCAGATATCGATTCATAGATTTACTAAATATCTGCTCAAACTGATTGTTTCAGTCACATTCATGCTTTGGTCCACATTTGATCATTTCCATGAACAATTAAATTAACACATGCCATTAATGCACAGCCAGCAGGATGCAAATCAAACAAAAGAATATCATTTTTCGATAAAATCAAATTATACGCGACTTTTGATCTATGTGATGTTTCCGTTATTTAAAAAAAATCAGATATAATTGAAGTTAAATTAAACCACGTTTTCGGGAACATCACGCGCCACCCAACAATGCCCAGGTCGGTTCCCACACAATAGGAAAACAACTCCATTTGTTTGCTTGTTTAAACGTCCTTTTAAGCCGATAACTTCGTTAATACAATTTTATAGGAGAATTTGACAGAACTCGAGTTTTTTATCTTTGTTTGGTGCTATTGTCTAAGGACTATGGGGCTATTGTATCCAGCATTAACTTTGAAAGAGCGATCAAATAAGCACTATATGAACGTTTAATAAAATACCTCACGACCATTTTGAATTATGCGGTTTGTCCAAAACGCAAATAATTTACTAGCGAATTACCGGTAGTTTGTTTCGATTTTGATACTTCAAGACAAATAATATATTTGAGGCCAAAAGCAGTCGTTGACATTCATAGCTGTTTTTCAACCAGAGCGCATTGGACATCAATAACACAACGCTAGTTTAATGTGAACGACTAAGAGTTTCTGAAGACTCGCATTTTCCGCCCAGTCCATACAGAACTAGTCCCGTCCAACATATGTAGCCAAAGCAAAGCCACCAAGCCTACTTGTATTTAAACACTTAGCCCGGCTGTGCTGAACTATCCACATCGTGCATGAAGTCGCGTGTCACCACCGCAATGCGTTGTGTGAAACATCGTCGAACACGTAATCTTTGAGTGCTCTTCTATTCTCACACAAAACCAGCCAGAAGACCCGCGTTTCTTGTCGGAGTTTTGCAACACTTCGGCCCAGTGGTATATGACTGTATGTTCACGTTGTCTTGCTCGCACATAAAACGCTACTTGTTCGGACATGCAGACAATACTTTGGCAGCGGGGGTTAACCCAGACATCTACCAGGAACAGTTTCTAGTGTGTGCAAAAGTTGTTGACTATATGCCCACGTGATGTGTAGAAACTCTGAAATAAACGTGCCCGTCTACATCAACTGTTCACAGAGGTGGTCACATCTACGATTTTGCACGTAGTCCGCTTTGAACGTACTAACACGTAGTTACACGTACTTAAACGTAGACTTACTACGGTAAACTAGGATTGAAGTACATGAAAATTCTGACCTTCTTGTGTGTTAATTTAAATAACGCCAAATTTTGTTTTTCGCGTACTTATGTCAACTACTGTTTCAATTACACAAGGTAAAAGCTACATCTAACAATTAAATAACACACTTGGTCGATTTGTATTAAATAAATTAAAATACTCATTTTAAACGTAGCATGCCCGTAGTAGACCGTAGTAAACCGTAGTTAACCGTAGTAAACCGTATTGTTACCCGTAGTCTAGCCGTATGAATTATAGTTTGCATGTATATTCACCACGGCTTAATACGGAGATGGTACGTTTAAGTACGGCGAAGTACGGCAAACTACGTTCTAACTACGGTAACAGTACGTCTATTCAGTCGTAGTTGTCCGTAGTTGGCCAGTTTTTGAACAAGTCTAAAAATATTAATCTTTCTACGGTCAAATTATTCATTCGAAGTACGGTCATTACTACGTTCAACTACGGTTAACTACGGTTTAGTGCGATCGGTACGTTTAAGTACGTTCTACTACGGTATACTACGGTTAAATCACAGTACGGCTTACTACGGCTAGTGTGACCAAGCCTTACGCCTAATACATGCTTTTGTTTATTACTTATGTCATTTAAAGTAGTGTTATACATCTATTTAACCCCTTTAAGCATGTTACTCAGTTAGTTGGTACTATGTTAGAAGAATATTGCCTTCTCGACCTTTAATTTTTATTATTGATAAAAATAATCTTTAAAATATTTAGGTTTGTTTTATACATTTATAAAACAGGCTTCATGTCTGCGTTGTTTTCGCTTTTGAACTAAGTTTACCACGTAGGGACATCTATATATACATGATTTTTTTTATTGACGTTTTTTTTGGTGTAAATTTATGTTTATAATGATATCTTTAATACATTCACGTATTTTTTATTATACTTACTATGTTACCATGCTGTGATTAATTTATTCATCATTAGTTGTGTACTGTCTGTTTTATACTGAATGATCTGTTCATCTATATTTCTTAGTCTATCGGAGAAAATACAGTTATGTATATAAAGTAATAAAAATCATTGTTATTAATGTTATGAAAAATATATACATATAATTATTTTAAAAACATAAAGAACAATGATTTTGTTTTAAAATTTGTACCCGGTAGTGCGTTGACACAAAAAGCAAGAAAATTATATTATATTTATACAAACGAACCCTATGCATGCAAACATAAGCAACCTAAAATACATTTACAGACGACACCTTTTCAGCAATGTCGTTTTTCTATCATGTTTGAACATTTGTAATACTTCGCATTTGTCCCAGTAGTTTTTACTACTTAATAATAGTTGTAATTAAAATGTATTCTAATGTAAATATATACATACAATGCTGGTCGCAAGATACAAACATAACATCTTCATAGTTTAAATGAAATGTAAATGCAAATTTGCTTTGCTATGATATGGTTGTGTAAATCAATATCTTTTGACAAATTTCACAGTCTTTTTTATTTTATTTTTTGTTATATTTCCAGTTTGTTTTTGGATTTTCAATGTTTACATTTCTGTTATTAACATTAGGACATTACCGCTTAAGTGTTGTGTGATGTACAAATGATTTGAGACTATGTCTAAAAATAACAACGTTGTTGTCTCTTATGACCCCTGTGTCGCATGTATCAACACTCAGTCCATGAATTCAACGTCCACATTCCCATGTCATTATTGTTTCAGATGGAACATTTTATTTTTTCCAACAAAGAGTTAATGCAATCAAAAAAGAAATATGGCAGAAATGACATTCTGAGGTAGCAATTCTTATATTTATAGCTTCAAACTTAGATTACCGATTAACGTTAAATTTTCTATTGGTTTACCCCTTTCAATAAAATTAAGTTTTACAATTTGCCTTCTTTGCCCTAGCTAGTAATAGCAAGTGTTTGCACCATTTTTGTACATTTGCTTGTATTCTTGTGTGGCGACTGTAGAATGTCGCGCCGTACTACATCATTGTGTAGTTACAATTTCGGATTATCTAGGATCACGGATTTTATGTTGTTTACATTTAAAATTAGAGGTTCGCTCATAAGCTAGGGGATGTCAATGGTGTGGCATCTTTCATTACCATAAATGAACCAAAACTGCTAGTTTTCCCATACAGGCTATGCTTTCTGAGAACTCCCCCTTTTTCCAGATTAATTTGAAGTAAAATAATAAAGTACACTGCACTATACTGAAAAGGGTAATGACATTTCGAATACATTCATGCGGCTTAGTGATTGTGAGATTATCGAAATGGACTGTGTTCAGTGATTGTGTTCTGTGATGGACTGTGTTCTGTGATGGAGTGTGTTCTGTGATGGACTGTGTTCTGTAATGGACTGTGTTCTGTGATGGACTGTGTTCTGTGATAGACTGTCTTCTGTGATGAACTGTGTTCTGTAATTGACTGGGTTCTGTGATGGTCTGTGTTCTGTGATGGACTGTGTTCTGTGATGGACTGTCTTCTGTGATTGACTGGGTTCTGTGATGGACTGTGTTCTGTGATTGACTGTGTTCAGTGATGGGCTGTGTTCTGTGATGGACTGTGTTCTGTGATTGACTGTGTTCTATGATGGACTGTGTTCCGTGATTGACTGTGTTCTGTGATGGACTGTGTTCTGTGATGGACTGTGTTCTGTGATGGACTGTGTTCTGTGATGGACTGTGTTCTGTGATTGACTGTGTTCAGTGATGGACTGTGTTCCGTGATGGACTGTGTTCTGTGATGGACTGTGTTCTGTGATGGACTGTGTTCAGTGATTGACTGTGTTCTATGATTAACTGTGTTCAGTGATGGACTGTGTTCTGTGATGGACTGTGTTCTGTGATTGACTGTGTTCTATGATTGACTGTGTTCCGTGATTGACTGTGTTCTGTATTGGACTGTGTTCTGTGATGGACTGTGTTCTATGATTGATTGTGTTCTGTGATGGACTGTGTTCTATGATTGACTGTGTTCCGTGATTGACTAGGTTCTGTGATGGACTGTGTTCTGTGATGGACTGTGTTCTGTAAATTGACTGTGTTCTGTAATGGACTGTGTTCTGTGATGGACTGTGTTCTGTGATTGACTGTGTTCTATGATTGACTGTGTTCCGTGATTGACTAGGTTCTGTGATTGACTGTGTTCTGTAATGGACTGTGTTCTGTGATTGACTGTGTTCTGTGATAGACTGTGTTCTGTGATGGACTGTGTTCTGTGATGGACTGTGTTCTGTGATTGTGTTCTGTGATGGGCTGTGTTCTGTGATTGACTGTGTTCTGTGATGGACTGTGTTCCGTGATTGACTGTGCTCTGTGACGGATTGTGTTCTGTGATTGACTGTGTTCTGTGATGGACTGTGTTCTGAGATGGACTGTGTTCTGTGATGGACTGTGTTCTGTGATGGACTGTGTTCTGTGATTGTGTTCTGTGATGGGCTGTGTTCTGTGATTGACTGTGTTCTGTGATGGACTGTGTTCCGTGATTGACTGTGCTATGTGACGGATTGTGTTCTGTGATTGACTGTGTTCTGTGATGGACTGTGTTCTAAGATGGACTGTGTTCTGTGATTGACTGTGTTCTGTGATGGACTGTGTTCTGTAATTGACTGTGTT
>Ga0224511_10003552_pt1 | contig 11318 bp, 2 predicted proteins | sample SF_May12_sed_USG_2_FD_169988 | JGI IMG/M metagenome (GOLD analysis project Ga0224511, IMG submission 169988) | Sediment microbial communities from San Francisco Bay, California, United States - SF_May12_sed_USGS_8_1 | ecosystem: Environmental > Aquatic > Marine > Sediment | place: USA...
TGAGGGTCTGCATTTCCCCTGAAACGTAGGTAAGTATTTTTTATATAAACATATACGTCTGAATATCTAAATACGATCGGAAGATCACTGTACATGCAACATTACCTAATCCTAACCCTATCCCGAACTAGAACAAAAAATGGAGATGAGTTAATCAACAAATCAAATAACACATCTGCGTTGGCACAAGTCAGGGGGCTTGGCTGCGTTGTAAATCACTCGACTGCCCACCAGGCATTGCAAGTTCGATTCCCCCTCATACCAACTAAAATAACTAAAAGGTGATATGTACCGGTTTTTCTCAGGAAAAACTGCTCCCGTGCATCAATGCTATAGACCGGGCACGTTAAAGAATCTTGTTTGTAATGTGTATTGGGCGCACCAGTATTTTGGACTTTAGGCCATTAATATATACTAGCAATCTGTATACCCCGAAACAGACTCGGATTGTCTATGTGCGTCGTTTAATAAAAGCACCCCTTGGTCACAATAACCATGACTAGTACCAAATGCACATACCCTACTTCCGAGTCTAGGTTGGTTGGTTAAGTAACCATGACTATGACTGTATACTACAACACAAGTGCATAGTTCCGCAAAACTCAAATATCTTACCCTTTTCGTATTTTTCTTTTGTTCGTGTGACAAGGTTTAACACAAACAGAAATAAAAAATTATCACCTGACAATTATAGAGCTAATATATTTGATTAAAATTGACCACGTACTGTTATATATGATTATAATTGACAGTTGGGGAACTGTCTATTATCTGGCTAGATAGGGGAATGAACCCTATATTAAAAGACCGCCGCTCTAACCTACCGATTTACAGTGTCCTTCGTGTAATTTAATAGTTGAACATACCTTTTTTATAAAAGCAGTGATTATCTCGTTTGAACAACACAGATGAACAAATAATAAATACCATGACACATATTTCCTTCCCGTCGGCTTTTTCTTTGACATTTCGGTAATCGAAAGAATGCATAAGTAACATCATAGATCCCAAGGGCGCTTTCAAATCTTCCGAATCGATGATGCACCCAGTCCTTACTTCATTATTACATAAAGCACAATAGACGTTTGCGTAAACAAAGCGTTGTCCAGCTATTTGAACTTCATACGATGCATTAAATGACTTGCAGTTGATATCGTACTGTTGCGCCATTGTGCTATTCCGGCCACCAAGTGGACAATTGCGAATGATGTTTGACTCTGGGAAACATCGTTTGGACGGCACATCTATTTTTGTTGGTGGAATAAAATGCAATGAACATGATTCGTCATAGTACTCACCATCTAAAAGATTATTCACGCTTACAGTAAAATCTGAAATGTGGCCAACAGAATGACCTAGACTACAAACAAACACGACCTGCCAAGGTATTAAGTCTGTAGCACTGTTACATACTCCACATTCTTTGTTGAAATAAATATTTTCATCCTTAACGCAATAATATGGAAATAGATGGTTGGATCCACCCGTGGCTGAAGTGGTGCACGTCGACCCGTTTGGGCACGTGTCAATCATGTGGTACCAATTAACGCCAAGTGGTTCATTCCTTCCTGTGTATACAACTGCTTTCACACACGATGACTCTTTCTTCTCGTCCAGTCGATATTTGTCCATCTCATACGTGCAGCAGCTGCGCTCGAGTCCACAATCTGCGTGACACGAACACGTCCCACAACATGGCCTAGAGAAGTTTGCCACCTTCACGTGATTACCGGAGGCGTTGCAAAATTTTGTGTCGGGACACAGTGTGACCAAATCATCTGGCAGGTTAAATTGTTGCGTCTTTATACTTCCATGCAATACCGTAATAATAAAAGATAAGACTAGTTTTGTGAACATCGTGTTTTTATTTTATCCGTATTGAAGTACTGAGATTTGAAATAAGTCTTAACCCACTTACATTTTCTTTTTATACACACTTGTTCGTATAATTGATTGCCATCGTGACAAGGAATGGCGTAAACAATGATTGTATTACGGAACAGAGAGTTCCAAGAGTTGACGAGAATGGTCAAATATATAAGAACAATAAACATTTAACGTTAGAAAGCAGTATGTATAAATCAAAGTATCAGCTGCTTTAGGCTTTTTATATTACTTATAAACCTGTCAGAGTGTTGAGACCCTATATGCTTACTTTGAATATTAGGAATCACCTATGGCACTTTGTCTGTTTTGAACATCTGTAAATTATTTATTGTTTTACGTCCACAGATTTCCATTGTACTGTAATGGGTCTATTACACGCGTCAGTTGAGCAATTTGTGCATAAGCCTGCCTGAATATGGACATTCTAACATCCATTTCCCTTTTTTAATCTAGTAGCAAACATTATTCAATAGCGCGTGACTACGCTTTCTATACCATCCTGTTAATGAACAGCTGTTTAGAGGTGGTACAAGATGTTTGTAGATTTTTGCCCAGCGATTAGCTTGTAATAAACTGAAGAAAGGGTAGCCCTCAGGAAACAAGGCCTGAATAAGAAAACAGCAGCCTCGGTTTTATTGAAGCTGTTCATCAGTGGTATCTTATGTAAGCCAATGTCAGTGTTCCTTCTTTTTTCAAGCTTCATTTGAAAAAAGGAGATGCATTCCATCAACAATAAGCTGTCGATGGTGTTTCATAAAAGTTAGGATAACATATTTTGCAATCGATTTGGTTCGAGTATAAACAAAAAAGTCTTTTGTAGATGTTTTCTTAAAATCTAGGTACTGTATATTATCACCTACCATTCACAATGAATGAATTTTCATGTCTATACTTTTTTGGATATCATTTACTATGAACACCCGTGTACCCGATTGTCTTAGTCTAAGTCCTTTGCGTTTTTAATTGTTTTACATAATGATGGTTTAGAAGGAAAAGAAAAAAGGAAAACAAACACTTCTGCTTAAACCTTACAAATATATTTTTGCGAATATATTTACATAGAACCAACAGGTAACTCGATAAAGGTACATTATTCAAAGCAAGGAAGAAACGTAATAATATATCAGGAAAAAAACGTTGGGATTAACACACGCAAATGTATTCATTCGATATAATTACATTATACACAATATAATCACACGCTAAGACAAACACAATTCAGAGCAAGGGCTAAACATAACCAATCATGATATTCAGTCCTTGACGCCACATTTAATGGAAGATACAGATCCTCTATGCAAATGCGAACTCGAACTTCTCCGTTTTGTCCAACAACTTTGATATATTCGACGGAAACCAACTTCTTGTTTGATGCCGTGAGTGTAATTTCGTCGAAATATTCGGTGAATTCTTACGTTTTAAGTTTAAACAGGTTACAAAACGACATCTTCGTCAGCATGACTTTTTTATTAGAAATAACAGTGTCTCTTCTGAACACTCTTAAATGTTTTTTAGGTCCAAAAAATATTGTGTTTAGGGCAACGGTCTAAAAAACTTTAGGTAGGGTCGGCTCTGTTTTTTTAAGAATTGAAACCTCAATTATAAAGACCCAAACGAAACAAGAAATGTCTTTAAAAAAGACAAACGGCGTTGGATTAAAAAAGGAAAAAAATATAACACAAGGCTAAGTACTTGTACATAAATTATTATTATTATTATTATTCCATATTTATATACCACCCTTTTCATAATTAACATACGTTCAAAGGTGGTTTACAAAGACAGTTTTTAAACAAGAATACAATAGCAGTGACAAAATAACAAAACATAAAACATGTAAACATGGCACATAAAACAAATAAAATATAAGTACTAAGAATGAAAGACAGTGATTGTAAAAAAACATTTAAAACACATAAAAGACAATGATGCATATAAAACTGCAACTTAAACGTCCTAAAAATTGATATATAAATTTTGCGTGATTTAGGTAGAGTATATTGCTCCTTAACAAAAATCTATCGTCAGCTTATAAGTCAATCTTATTTTAATTAATGTTAAAAGTGAATGAATGTTGCATAATGTTTATTTTGAATTGTTTGAAATACTTATTGAAAAGTTATTTATGGACAATTCAGAACAATATTGTTGATTTGGACGTCGGACCTTTATGTCCGCCGTTCTTTTCAGTTACGACTGACATTTTAAAAGAACGTCGTCACATGTCCAACGTGTCCGACATATATCGCAAACAGTGAAACATTACTAAATGTATATATAATTGAAAATTGAAAATACAGTTTAGGATTTAAATGCTTCTTTATGCTACTGTGGAATACAACAATGAGAGCGCTCGATGACATGATATAATCACATAAACGACTAAAATGCGTCTAACTGTCTGGTGGTTTCCGATATTGATATTGTAAGATATGTTGAGTTCAGAAACCTATTGAATATGGGCATACTTAGCGAGTCTCTCCTGGTATATTTTTTATTTTTGTAACCAATAGCTATCGGATGGTCTTCGTAAGTAAATTAAAAATGGTGTAAAAGAGAGGGCTTTGGTGGTGATGGTTGCATCCATGAATTCTTAATATTTCAAAGATAGTGCATACAAATAAACATGTTTGTTTCAACTTCACAGACAGTACCTGGGTATTTCTACAGGAATTGCAAAACTCGATCAAAATATTTTTCATCCGCAACCAATGAGAATTACGTTTTTTCTTTAATTATGTTAAAGTATAAACATATGAAAATATTTTAAGGCATATGTCCGCGCACAAATGCTTATTTTTGTATTGTTACGAATGCAGAAAGAGGATTACGTCAAGGTGAACATAATAGCACTAAAACTACAAACACAAACCTTATTAAATTTCTCATCAGACTAACGCTTTTTTTCCTATTTATTATTAAAAACTATAACATGTTTAGTATTTTGTAGACATTTATTATCATTTTTAGGCTTTGGATATATATAAAACTGATAAAAGGGAAAATATGTTTCAACAGTAAAGTTCTAAAGTTTAATACAGATTCTATGCATAACACTTATTTTTCTCATTACATTCACTTTCTGTAAACACATTTTTTCGGTTTATTGTATGTAAATAGTATAACTTATGATACAAGTTTAAACAATTTACTATTGTATATTAAAGTAGCAACATAAATTCTGGTGTGATGACATGGCGTTGCGGTAATGACATTCAAGGCTTTTTGTTGACTTAATTTTACTAGGCTAGGTAACATAAGAAAGTTTTAAGTTAAATATTCAATAATTTAAAGACTTTTCACAAACTTTTTGCAAAAAGCCTTGCATAGCACAGTTATGGTCCGAAAAGACCGAATTCCGTTTTGAGAGCGCGACATAACCTTTCATCAGGGTTAATATTTTGTTAAATTTATATAAAACATTAAACTATTGATTACAAAGTTTTGGCCAAAACAAATAATTTTGGACTTTTGGCATTTGGATATCGAACTTTGACCTCCAGGCATAACCTTAATCTTATAACTAGGAATAAAGTTTTTGAGCACCAACTGCAAACGTTTTGCTCCTTTTTGTTTGAAAATCCAATTAATCTTAGTACAGTTATTGGCTTATTAAGGCAAATCCGGATGCAGTGCCACGGGATCGGTCGCACGGACGGACGCCCGCACACCAAGTCAGAAAAATGTGTCGAATAAGTCGAGCTTACTACAATTAGGTTCGCAAAATGGAACGTTAGTTCGGTTATGCTTCTATTGGCTCTCTAAGGTAACTTAAGTCATAGGTCATTAAGCGTTCGTCGCGGTAATGACCGTTGTGGTAATGACATTTTGTTAATAGTTCTTAAATATTCTTTATTTGATGGACATTCGATACCTTTTTTGTAAGTTATTTTCAACGTGTACATCAGAGCAATATCACAAGTATACTTAAACTGTCTGCTATACATAATAAAAGCAGGTAGACACCGTTCGGTAATGACATGGGAAAAACATACGCGATCAAATTTCGAACTTTGCTTTCTTAGTGTGAACCAATGTGAATAAAATCAGAAATGAACACCAGGTAAAAACGCTGTTCACTGGCTGGACTATATAAAATGTGCATCAATAGACGGTTTGCTCTTTTTAATTTTATAAAAAAATTGCATTTTGTGTGGTCGTTGCGGTAATGACAAAAACGAGGGACATTTTTAAACAAATCAAAACATTATCAAAATATATAAATATAGTTTTCATATTTAGCACGTTTATGTATTAGAAATATGTGCATCATATTATGCCAAGCACGAGTTCATAGCGATGTAACTTCAATAAAAGAGTGTATAAGAAAAATGCAAAATTGCGCCAGGGACGCGTAAAAAAGAGACCCCTTGCCTGAATAAAACCAAAATCGCTTCCTTGCCTTTAATGAAATAACAAGTTTTAAAATTGTTAATATGCACATACAGAATGATCACCATAAAACACAAAGAATGTTTGAAATATTCCAAATTTGAAACCCGTAGTGAGACATCAAAATATGGGGACAGGAGTTTGGCAATTCCTGTAGAATTACCCACCAGTGAACTGGCTCGTACTTCTTCTGCTTATTAATATTCAAGACAAGTTACAGCAGATAAAGCAATAAAAAGTTCTACATATATGTGTTGTATAATGAAATGCAATCAGTGCAAACTGGTATAAAGTTTATACCTCTGAAATGATCATGAATTCAGTCTTTTGACTAGAGAATTACTTACCATTCAATTCATTTTTTCAGTAATATTGTTACATGCATAGATAACTATAATTGGCCTTTTCTTATATTTACGGGAGTATGTTTCAATGTTTAAATATTGTTAACATGTAAAATGTAAACAATTCTGACTTAAAAGATACAGGCATAGCATCCTTAAACTTTACAGAAAAAATGAATTTGATCAAAATGTGTAGACAGCAAATTCGGCTTTCCCGATTATAAGGTTATAAAGATACAGACCTAGCATCTTTAATGCAAGGTAGATCCGGATCTAACAGTACCTCTTTTGCATTACATGTATGCGCACTGTAAAAAAACACGGGGTAAAAAGTTGCTTGATGTTCTTAAATATGTGTTACAGAAACATGACCTCAAGTAAAACATTTATGAACAATATAATCGTAGTATATTTATTTACTTATAGGTTACTTAAGCAATACATTGATTATAATGGCAGTTATATATTCTCAAAGATATCTAATGAGCATAATTATTTATCAAAAACGTATATTCTAGCTCCAAGATATCCAAAACATTATGTCTAAAACGTGTAAGTATTAGTTTTATTACAATCTAATTGCAAGTAACTCATCGTCTATTATCAACATTATTACATAAATTAGAATTATCATGTAATTAATAAGTTTTAATGAGTATTTATCCGCTCCAGCTATGTAAACAAAAACCAAAGTCGTGTAAATTCCTATTAAACATTTTTTGTAGAAAACGGCTAACAGACGTAAATAATCATTACATTTTATTTCAAATTATTTATTACCAATGTTTGTTAACAATTCGTAGTTACGATTTTTCGATAATTTATAAGTCGGATTTAAAAATCGCTATGCGCATATATTAAACTCGTATCAAGTGACCACATGTTGTTTGTTGAAGCGTTTTTTATAGTGATGGTTACATCTTGACTTAATGAAACACTTAACACAACTGTTATGTAGCTAATTATAATTTAAATTGAAATGATGTTCAGAGAACAAATGAAGCAAGCAAGTTTAGGGGAACCGTGGCAACCAACCTGTATAAAAACATTCAGAATATCACGAAACTCGAAGAACAACGAGGAAAAGTGTGACGTGTAAGTAGCTTTTGCTTGACCTTTCGCCTTTTTAAAACTTTTAATTTGTCGGACCACATAACTGATGTCATTTAAGCCATTTGCGAATTTTCTCGGAAGTCAACATTAGGATATGATGTAACCAAATTATAATTATTTAGCTAATATCTGTTTACTGATCTTCCTTTTAATTGGTACAAAATGAAACATTTCTGAGCTTACAACCATAAACTATCAGTAGGACCCGCCCATATGACAGAGACAATGATTAACTACTTATTGCGAGAGTATATAAGATAAAACCAACTGATTATACGTTACAAAACTGTAAGCACGCTCAGAATGCTGTATAGATCTGTGCTATCTTTTTGGCTAGCCAAGAAACTAGATATGCCTCTTCTTGTTATAGGAGTCTATATCATTAGTCTAGTTTGTTGTGATGATTTAGCTGGTGGTCAACATGACATCGAACATGTCCGTCAAGACAACAACAAAATTCAACAAATGAACGGAACTGGAAATTTAGATGTCAGCGACAAGGCAAGTGACAAGAGAATACAAAATGTCACTGATAGTTTTGCCGATATTATAAGTAGCAAGTTTTCCAACAATGTCAGTGCGAATGTCAACCAAGCAACATCTAACAACGAAACGGAATCGTTTAACAATACCGAAACTGATATAGAACATTGGAGAACCGTCTTAGGCATGAGTATACTAGAGGAACACGTTCATGCGTTCATTAACAACATGGCTAAGGATAGTGGATCTTCTGCAGCAAACGACTCACACCTTGCACTGGCTATCAACGCGAAAACAGATATGTATACGGATGAATTTCTCGCAACGTTAACAAATGACATAATCGACAAACATTATTCTCTACAAAACGTTCGCATTGAAGAATATTGCATTCGAGGTAAGTAGTTGTTTGACATTTGGTTTAGGAATAAACAAATACAACTAGTGTAAAATTAACCAAAAGTTTAGGTGTACAAACACTTTGCTAAAAGTTTTAGTCGTTGGAAACGTAAGGGATTGATTTTATATAATAGTTTAATCAAATATATTTATTATTGCTTAAGTATGTAGTATTGCTATGTTTAACTTTAAAAAAACGTACACATTATAATTACGTGTATTGTAAAGTTATAATAATATTTAATGTGGTACACGGCTCGTATATAATAGATTAAATCTCTATTGGAATGCGTTTAAACGTTTTAATTCAAATTGAACACTTTTTAAGTTCTTCACGTGTCTTCAGTTTGCCTTACAATATAACATTTATAATACGGACTTACGGTTTCAAAATCATACATCGTTCATACATTCTTCGAGGGGATTCTTAGGATTAAGTTTTACCCTAACATAAAACTAAAAGGATGCTTACATATAATATGTTATGAAAGTATTGTTTATGCAAACTACATTGTGTATATGTTTCAGATTCACCAAACACTTGCTTGGCAGGTTTATCTCTGTGTTATAACTTGTAGCTATGTGAATTTATTTATTTGTCTTGTTTCCCTCACAAACAGACGGAGGTCGGCGATTAGGTATTGACCTTTATACGTAAAACGTAAAAATCTTGTCTAAACCATAAAGTCAATAACATCATATTTGGTTTGCTGCATGTGTTTTATTCTAAATTCGTTTAAACCAATTATTTGCCTACAGCTAACACCTTTATAATTATAGGTTATTAGTTTGATATGCAAATATATGTACGAGTTCATTTATTTCCATTTCAAGCCAATAACCTTTTTCTAACATACATGTACGCTTTACCATCACAAAAAAACATAAATTATTAAATTATTTTATTATCAACAAAATGTCAAAAATAGCATCTTATTAAAACAAACTAAAATTGAGATTCAAAACGAAAGTAAACCGATCGTTGCCACTTCCGTTTCTATGACCGTCGCGTAATATGAATGTGTATTCAAAGTAATTTCATTCATAGATTTGAGAGCACCTGTAACATTTCATCTGCATATATTATGTTTAAAACGGTTTGTGACAAAATGGGCAACATGAAATACTTCTCGTAACATGTTCGTTGATACATTGATCGTGTACAACAACGTCAAACTCGATGCCAAATTAAAAATAAAATTCATGACAACATTTTGACGTCATAAACATTCGGGATTAATTGGAGTTTAGGTGCGTAACGTCATCACTGTCAACAATAACCAAACGAAAGTAGTTCTATTTTCTTTACACACCCGATATCAAAAAAAATAATCAAGTGCGGTCAACAGAATTATATTGGAAAACTAATTAGCGTATGTAATAATGCTTTTTTACAAACCTATAGGAAATACTTAAACCATTTTTTGTTGTGTGACGTGTAACAATATATGAAGGACGTGCACTCATGCGGTTCAACTTTGTTCCCTGGGGTTAATATAAGCCCTACCGAAGAGTAACCAAAGTCAAGACATTGTTATTAAACATTCTACGACGACAAATGCATTGATTTTTGAATGCTGGGAACTCAAACTGTTGCATTTGGTATCACTTCACTGTGCGCCGATCATTACCTTTTTTCAGAGAGGCTCACCGATCACTGTTGCGAACATTTAAGAATATGCAATGCTCAAAGGATGGTCTACTCGAGCATGTATCGCAATACAGACACAATTGAACTCTATGGAAGTTGTCTCTCATAGTAAGTTGTGTTTTAATTCTTTGCATTTTTAACTTTAAATGTTATGGTCATACTCCTGATTAATTCACGGTAACTGTTCTTCGTTGTGGCAATATCTTTAACCGGCCCACCATATTAAATGGAAGGGGTGGAGGCAAATAGTGAAGAATTATGTAATACGTACTTTAAACATATAATCTACAGCATTTTTACATCTGGTTGGGGTCCGATTTTTATCAAAACCCGTCAAAAACAAAAATAAACGGCGATTTCAAAAGCGTTTTTAATATATTAAATATGAGACGTGGGTTCGAACCGGCCAACAGAGACAGAAAACGAGTGTTGTATCGACGTCACACTGCGAGTATTAATTAATAGAGAACAGTGGGTATCTTAATGTATTATAACATACTTTTAAAGCGCTCGATGCCTCTGATTTAACCCTAGTATGTTCTATTCAATCTGTTTGTCTTACATGATCATTGAAACAATTGTAAACAGAAGGTGTATTCTAAAGATGGTATTGTAAATTTGCATTCTTAAAGTGTTTATTTATAAATTGACATCAATTTGTTAAAGGTGAAAGAGTATTGAAGTAAAAGGTAAAACATGTCAACTTATATTGTTGTGCTTAATGAAAGACAGCGTTATAAAATTGAAAAGAACTATAACGCAGTGTGATGGTCTAAGTACCGAAAAAAATAAATTGCATTCCCACAACAGAAAGGTATAAAAGATCGTCACACATTATGTATACATGTAGTAGGTCCCTGTTATTTTAAATTATGAATTCGGGAATTTGCATAAAAAGTATGATTTATCCTAACAGACTACCTTATAGTCGCATACATGTCATTGCTATGCTTTGCATTAAACTCATTACAACGTGTAAAATCGAAATTGGGCGCATCTGAAATAGTGAAAAGAACTATACTGTTTATTTTGTGCTTACAATAAATACA
>Ga0224511_10003553_pt1 | contig 11317 bp, 6 predicted proteins | sample SF_May12_sed_USG_2_FD_169988 | JGI IMG/M metagenome (GOLD analysis project Ga0224511, IMG submission 169988) | Sediment microbial communities from San Francisco Bay, California, United States - SF_May12_sed_USGS_8_1 | ecosystem: Environmental > Aquatic > Marine > Sediment | place: USA...
TAAACCGCAAATTACCCTTAAGACACTGCAAAATGACACATGCTAAAACAACAATCATGGACAAATTATTGGATTATATGGTACTTATTACGCATCAACTAGTGGACGTCTGATGAAATATTGCCTAACAAACACGGGTCAAAAAAATGTTGGTGTCCGAAAACAAATGAAACGGAAAATATCCGAATTTTTCATATGTCCGAAACATAAGGTATGCAAAATTAATTATTTCGGTGAAAAATAGGGGGTGTCCGAAAACATAGGGTGTCCGAAAACTTAGAGTAATTATGGTACCCCCTTGAACATGTGTTTGACTGACAAAGAGAATGTGCTTAAACGTTATTTGAATATCAATATTTCATATGACGAAACTACACTTCTGTGGTAATATTGTTCTGAAAACAGCTAGTGCAAGAGGCAATTTCAAACGAAGATTTTTAAAGGTTTTAAAGTTTCTCAAGTGTGTTAAAAGAAAGGCTACTAATCATATCAAGCTTCATTTTAATAAAATAGCTATGACTTAAGTTTAGTTATGCTATATACAACACAAGAAACAGGTGCATATTGCACAGAACAACATTTACATGGAAAAGTTTTCTTTTGCTATACCAGACAATAGATCAGTATGGCTGTTTTTTATTATAATATTAGCAGAAAAAATCAATTTACATGTATTATCTTGAACAAAATTTAAAATCATATATGTATTACTTGATTTATGGTCGCAAACAATGTTTGTATTGGTTACGAACCAACCCAACCAGCCAGCACTAAGGAATCATAGCAACATTTATTATTATAATTATTATTATTATTTATTCCACATTAGGAGATAATAAGTGTGGCAAAAATTCTAATAAATAAATAAAATTACGCCCATAAGTAGTTCATTTTTATACAATATCCGGAATTGTGTTACGTGCGGATTTACCGCACTCTCCATAATTTGGTAATTTTAAGCTATTAAATAGGCTTTGTTTCGCACAGACTTTGTTTTTACAGCACAAGTTTGTAACAGCATTTTTGATACAAAAAGACAGTTATTTGATACATAGCTTGTGTGCATGCAACAAAATGTGTATTTTTTTAGAAAAATAACGAACTACATGTATTTAAACTTCTAATTAATATTTATAATTATGCAAATTAGATAATTAACTGAAATTTATAGCAACATAATGTTGGAACATTCTTAAATATTTAGACCCAATTTGAGTTGATTTAAATACATATTAAGCATAAAATAGTGTTATAAGATATAACACCTCAATGCATTGCGGTCCTTCATTAAAAATCGCATGGGTTGCCAAGGAAACATGTTTATTGTGCCTTCACCCAGCGTTTATTTTACATCCAACAACCAGATTCTTAAATACCAGTGTTCATACTACAAAAATGTGTGGGTCTACAAAATATCCACCAGGGGGGTGATTTCACTTTCTGGCCCATGTACTATAACGAGTTGGGCCAAAAATGTTATCAGGTGTTTGTAATAGAAAGGGTCCAGTATTCAGGGTGTTTTATCACCTTAATAATAGAAGGAAACAAATTGGGACCGTCAAAAACGTCCGCGGTTTTATGGATACTGTATATTGAGTTTTTGCCCATGACATTTAAATGTTTCACTTCTCAGTCAAAACACATCTTTCTCAACAGCTGCCTGTGGATACGGAGAGTATATTGAGAATAATGCTTGCAAGCCCTGTCCGGTGGATTCTTTCTCCGATGTAGAACTCCCAGTCTCCACAACAACGTGCCACCCATGTGGAGCCACCTTCGGCACTCGGTCTGAAGGATCACGATCTAGTGATTGTGAATGTATGTGGTACTTGTGTTCTAAGGTTGTTTTGGTCAAGGTTTTTAACAGGCCTGTGCTTCAGTGTAAAGTAGTGACATATTTTGAAAGGATGTATTGTCATTGATATTAAACGTCATTCATGGGTTTTCTAAATGGGTTTATCAATTTTTTATAACAAACTTATACCAATGTAAACAGAGTGTCTTCAAAGCTTTTACTTGCTTCATTTTTTATTCTCTGAAACCAAATTGTTTGCTCTTTAGATTTGGTCTATAGCCATAGTGTATGCCCTGCAGATTTGGTTTGTAGCCAAATTGTAAGCTTGCACACTTTTGGTGGTATGTACCCAGACAACCGCCCTTGTATTTCAGTGTTCTGTAGCCCGGGTTACGGACGTGTTAATGACAATTGTGTGATCTGCCAACGTGGATATTACAACGACAATTCAGGGTTGTCACGGTTTAACGTCTGTACCCAGTGCCCACAAGACAGTAATGGAAGACTATTTACTGATAGGGAAGGAGCAATTTCCGTACAGAACTGTACTTCCTGTAAGTTTTTGTTTGCCTTTCTTATCTTCTTTCAATAGACAATGTCCTCAAGGTGAGCTTTTGTGGTGGCCCATTGTCCTTCATCCATCATCCGTCCGTCCGTGCCTCCGTGCATCAACAATTTCTTTAAACAACTTCTCCTCTGAAACCGCTCATTGGATTTTGACCAAACTTCACAGGAATGACCCCAGGGTGGTCCCCTACCAAAGGTGTTCAAAATGTTCCAGTTGGTTGCTTAAGTTGGTCACGGGGGCCAAAACATAGGTCTTCAAAATGCAATTTAAAAAAATCTTCTTGTCTGAAACTACATTGCCCAGAAATTTTATATTTGGTATATAACATCATCTAGATGCCCATTAACTAAATTGTTCAAATTATGCCCCCGGGGTTAAAATTGACCCCGCCCCGAGGTCTCAATTTTACATTAAATTATATGAGGATAATAATTTGTATTATTTCTTCTCCTAAACCGCTTATGGGAATTTATCCAAACTCAACAGGAATGATCCCTGTGTTGTCCCCTACCAAAATTGTTCAAATGGTTTCGATTGGTTGCATAAGTAGGTCATGGGATCAAAGATTGTTAGAATTTTTTCCATAGTGTTAAAAGGAACCTCATTGGTGGCTCATCAGTTTTACAAAGAGTTATAGAGGAAAATATAAACAAATCTCAAAACCCACAAGGCCTAATCTTTGATATTTAGAATTCAATATCATCTAGTGGTCCTCTACAAAAAAGTTCTAATTATGCCCCTAGGGTGAAAAGAAGCCTGCCAGGGGGGCTTATCGGATTTACTTCCATGGTCCTCAGGGATCATGGAGTGTACATGTATGTTGTTTACATTTGAAAATGGAGTTCTGCTCATGCGCTAGGGGGCGTCAGTGATGTGGCATCATTCATTACCACTGATGAACAGCTTCAATAAAACCGAGGCTGCTGTTTTCTCGTGCAGGTTATGCTTCCTGAGGACTTTCCCTTGCATCAGTTTAATATTACTTACTAAAGCTGTTGTTTAGTGCCTGTGTGGCGGCTGTAAAAAGTCGCCCCGTACTACATCATTGTGTAGTCATATTTGTCTGGTCCTCAGGGATCATGGAGTGTACATGTATGTTGTTTACATTTGAAAATGAAGTTCTGCTCATTCGCTAGGGGGCGTCAGTGGTGTGGCATCATTCATTACCACTGATGAACAGCTTCAATAAAACCGAGGCAGTTTTCTCGTGCAGGCTATGCTTCCTGAGGGCTTTCCTTTTCATCAGTTTTATATAGAGTAATATAGGGAACTCTTGAAAAAATCTTGTAAAAATCTTTAAGGCCTAGAGCCTTGATGTTTTGTTTGCAACATTATCTAGTGGTCTTCTGTAAAGGGCTCCACTGTGACATTTGACCTTTTTCTCAGGTGAGCAATCCAGGGCCCTGTGTTCCCTTTTTTTTAACACGTTGCATGAGTGTGGGCTTAATAGTGAATATATGAGTAAATATATGACAATAGTTCAGACAACAGTAGTAAAATGTTGATACTCACGGCATTATTGTGTGTTTCAAAGATCAATTCAGCTGAAAACATTTTGTAAAAAAGATTTTTATGAACACAAAATGGATGACTTTATCTGCAACTTAGGCAAAATTAAATGTTGTGGACAATTAGCCTTCAAAAACATCTATAGTAATTGTGCTGTTTATGTATGCAAGCAAGATCAAGACATATCCGCTGGGTTATTGGTACATGTATTTTTATTTCTGTTCCATACAGACCAGTGTTCTGCCGGCTACAGAGTAGTGAGCAGTGGTTGTGAAGCTTGTCCACGTGATCACTACCAGTCCTCACCTGACCCTTTCTCCACCACCATCTGCACACCATGCCCCATGGCTGGGAACCGGAACCAGGGAACCACATACACGGGGGTTACCAGTGTGGACGACTGCATGCGTATGTTATCTACATCTACATTTGTTTCTGCAGTTTCCCTACAATCAATCACCTAATGTTACAGTAGCAACTACAACGTAACGTCAAAAATCAACCGTCGCTTGTAACTCCAAGTTTAATATATGGTGCCTTCGTAAACTATTTCTCTGTGAATTATCAAGCAAATGCCATCATAAGCATATCATTAAAAATATAAACATTGTTCTATCATTGAATATAATATATGTTTACTTTAAAAAGCGAAAACTTAATGGTCAAACGTTTCAAACGTGTTGACTGCCAAATTTTAATCTCGATCGAGGTTATTCACCTTTACCTATGTCGCAGAGTGGTTTGTTTGACTGATATTACTCTGACTTTAATTCAGTGGATTATTGAAGATAGCAGGAACAACTGGAACATATATATATAAATATCGTAGATATTTATTGAAGTCAAAATACATGCGTATGCAAGACACAATCGTTAAAAGGCAAATGCCGTCGTAAAAGTTACTACGAAATACACAATTTACACGTACATTCATAAATAAGGACAATATAACAATTAAATATTACTCTGCAGATAAACTAACACTACTAACCTGAAACACACATATAAATATCGTAGATATTAATTGAAGTCAATATACAGTACATTCGTGTGCAAGAAACACTCGTTAAAAGGCAAATGCGACAAAGCATCGCATTTACACTTCAACGTCGATATCTTGCACGGGTGACTGGTTAGCAGTTGGTTTAACAAAAGACAGATTAGTGTAGGAAAGAATAATAGGATGGCCAAATATGTTAAAGACAAATAAACTGTGAATTCAATTTAAATTAAGTAATAAAACCACAGCAAAAGTTTCATATATTTATTCAAGATAATAATGTAAAATGCGTGTCCTGTGTCATACTTCCCCTGATCTGTAAAATGACTTTTGAACTGTCTGCAGAATTAAAAACAAAAATACGGAAATGTAACGTGTACCCACTAGACATAGCTAAAACTAACACAAGTCAGAGACTTGTAATACAATAAACCAAAGCGGTACAAAGTTCTTTCAAGTAATTACAACTAAAGACATTTACACACTTACAACATTTCACCCGCACACAACCTCTTTCCCGCTCACAATATCTCGCCCACTATCTCCCTCTGCTCCTGAAATCACAGTTTCTAGGGGGCCGTTTAACTAACATACTTAAGTATACGCTACTTTTTAGCGCAACTCTAAGTTATGGAAAAAGCGTTTCACATAAGAAAACTGGCGTAACTTTTACCATATGTTTAGGCAAGCGCAGCGTCCATAACTTTTCACATAGCGTAAATATGGCTGCCGCTCTTAACATAACTTTATGGAAATGTTAGTGAAACGGTACCCTGGTACCGAAATTCATCCATGCTGGTGCTACCGCTGACGCACCGGTCTGGAAGAGTTGACAATTGCCTCGACATCGTCTGGCTTATCTAGGATGTCTTCTGAACATCAGGTAGTATGATAAATACCCTGTTGCCTCGTGATGTGTTGTATTGTATGCATGCAAAAGGGTTGGAACATGGGACTTCCGGTCGGACGTCTTGTTCTTATCAAGGGTTCCCAGCATCTTGAGTAGAGTCTGATTAAACCTCTCTACCATACCGTTACCCATAGGGTGATACGGAGATGTCCTACTCTTCTCAGTGCATGCAATATTGCACAGCTCCTTGATGACATTCGACTCGAATTTTGCTACTTGGTTACTGTGAATTCTGGCTGGAAACCCACAGTGCACTATAAAGTTGTCAAACAGGATCTTGGCAGTCGTCTTGGCGGTCTGGTTTCGTGTAGGGTATGCCTGAGCATACCTACTAAAGTGGTCTGTCAGGACAGGGATGCTTTCATATCCTCATTTGGACCGCTCAAGGGACAGGAAGTATATGCAGACAACATCCATAGGCGCCGAAGATGTAGTAGGCTGCAACTCGGCAACGTCGGCTACAGCTTTGCGTCTGGTGCACCTATCGCAATTCTTGACTTGGTCGGCGATTAACCTACCAGGCCAGTAGCACCTATCCTTTAAAAGTGATATGGTTCTATCACGACCCCGATTACCAAAATCATCATAGAGTGCATTAAATACATCAAGGCGCAGTTTTGCTGAAGACGTTCAGTATCGTCGATCATTGCTCTGCGATAGACCAAACCGTGCAAAATGACAAAATTAGACCACTCTCTACAATAGTAAGAAAGATGACAGTCCAGCGGCGGAGCCGGCTAAGTGCCGTTTTGCAGGTGCGTCTATATCTGGAATAAGTGTGGATCGCTGACTTGCGTTGCGTGCCAGTCCTTTGAGGATAATCCGACAGCTTTAACTAGATGTTCAGGTGTGCTGGGTTGAGGAACAGGGTGAGGCGTATCCGGACTCTTTACTCGGTCGATCAACGGTGTTGCCTCTACAGAGATTGCATATTGCCTTAACAACATCAGGGGCGAGACAGCAACTCAAACCATCGCCGTCTGTATGTGTTGCACCTTTGTGGTATGTGATATTGAAGTCGTAGTTGGGATCGGCGTTATAGACACTAGGTGGACAAGGTAGGTCACCTTTGTCTTGAAGAATTCGCACTTGCTTGGCTTTATGGTGAGGTTGAATTCTACAAGGCGTTTAAAAACGGCGTCCAGCGAACAAGCAACTAACAATCGACATTTTTTCCGAGTAAAAAAACGATCGAAACGCCTGTCTTGTAAAAACAGTATATTATGCAGTTAAAACTGTACAAGTATAGATTTATTCAAGACAGAAAATGAAACGACGCGTATACGTAATAAAAAAACGAATGAGCCTTGCAAGGTCTTTAATTGGTCGCGGACGTAATTACTTTATGTAAACAACTTTGTCTATATAAACGGAATATGATGTTGGCATGTTGATCCGTCGGTTTGTATCACATCGAGTTGGCTGTGTAAAGTCAAATCTAAAAACAACTGATTAACACTGAAATGTTCGTTTACATGTAAGTAAATCTAAATTTAACATCGGTGTGAGGTCACATCTCGCGTGCTATTGATAACACAAGGTAGGAGGGTGTTACGGGATTTTCAATCCGGCCTAGTGTATTCGTTAGCTCGCATTGTATACAGATCATTTATAGGTATATAACAAAAAATAATATATAACTACTTGTTTTCCAATACCAAAACAACAAGAGCCTCTTCAATATGTAAAATATTCAAAAGGCTATAAAAAACAAAACCACAGAAAAATATATAGCCGAAACTGAGGCGCGAACTCGAGTTGACGGGGTCGTAGTCTGCTTCTGTAACCTCTAGGCCGATGGGTATATGGTCATAGAGGGATACGACAAGCTGTATCAATGAATCATATTGGGGAATGTGTTTAAAAAAAGATTGTATAGGTTAACAACTGGTATGCTGTGAGCATGCAAAGTGCAAGTCCTAAACAAATCAAAACTTAGGAATGATGTATTTCAAACAATTAAATTGAACCTTCGTGAATACTATAATAAAAAAATAATTCACAATTAATAATTACACTCTTACTAAGAAAATTAACACTTACTGGCGTATCCAAATCAAAATAAAATATATACACAATAAACACAACTCACTAAAGCACAATAACAAAGTGTCAAGGCAGCAGAGGTCATCTTGATCCAGCGACGAATCCTCGAACATCTTTGTTTGTAAATAAATTAAACATGTTAATGGTGTTTTTCTTGTTTGTCAATCCCTATAACTATTTAAATTATAGCAAAAGTCCTTAAACTTCCCAAACATCCCTCGTACATGTAGTGCATTACTGCAAAGAAAACGTACTTTTGCATTTCATTGCCATAGTAACATACTTTTCATTCAGAGAGTTGTTTTGAAGACATACCGGTAATTTGTTTTAAAGATTTTGTGATCTCAAAATAGCAGTATCTTCGGTTTAAAAATATTGCGTCATTATTTTCCATTTTTATTCGTTGACTGTATCCTTAAATTTGATTATAATCAATATGATATTTCACTGTAATTGTTTTTTCTGTTCATCCCAATTTTAATTTATTACATGCACTTTTTGAATAGTTGTATGCTGATGAGATATTAAGTTTATGTTCTGAAATACATTTTTGTTTTAACAATGGTTTCCATGGTAACTTGTCACCCATATTTCATTACTTTTAACAAAATTAACGACCATTACTATCTTTCTATGATATGAAGTCATTTTATTCTTCAATTGAAATAGAAATAACTATTTGAATGCAATACATGTAATAATTAGTAAGAACACAAAAATGCAATTTTAATAGTGTTGTGTAACCTCAAAATTTATTAATAAAATATAAGAATGTTGTATTTGTTATATATCATTTACTTATTACTCAATATATTAACATTAACATGCATTAGAGTTTCTCTTAAGCCAATATTTAAAACAAAAATGAGCAGGGGAGAAAACTCCGTCAAATAAAAACGATCAAGAAAAATAAAAGCATATCTGAACTTGTCTCATCATAAGATTGAAAATGATATATAACATGACATCATTCGAAGGCGAAAGAAAATGCGTTGCTGTTGCTAGTTACAGTGAGGTCAGACATAGAGTTAAGAAGCAGTTGACATGCTGAGTAGTGCTTCAATTTAAATTAATTTGACTCATGCTTATAAATGAAACTGTTGCAAGAGAGAAATATTTCTACTGGTTTGCTTTTTTTCTATTTTACGTGCATTTCAACTTCTTTGTTCAATATGTACCATCAGTTGTGGGTTTATCACAGTTTCATTAAAAGTTGCCTCACCAAATTTGATAAAGGTTCTCAGGGTTTATCATTTGGTGACCAACTACTAAAACTACTAAAATATGAATTTCTTTGGCCAAATAACTTGTTCATACAAAGATTTTTAGAGGGGTCTAACATATTCCAATCTACTTAATTGGTATTCTGAATTAATCCAGCCTACTGTCCATCTGGCCAAGTTCTTGATGGGCTGAACTGTGTGCCATGTGAGCGAGGCACCTACAAAGACAACGCCGTGGACCGATTTGCTGCCAAATGTAGCCCGTGTGGTGTCGGAAGGACAACCAATGGCATGGGAGCCACATCTTCTGCCAACTGCAGTCTACGTAAGCTTCTTACTCACTGAATAACATTCATGTTCAAAATTAAGTGCAGATTCATAATGTTTTCATTCAATTCATATGTGGTCAAAAACAAAATATTAAATGTTTCCCCCTCCTAGCCTGGCAGGTACCTGAAGCTACGTGGCATGGAGGTGTATACGAGGGTCGATAACAAATAAACTCGATTATTAAATAGCAAGTAGAATATTTAAACAGGATAAATAAAATACATATAACAGTTTGTGGAATCAATCCGCTATGGAATACAGAAAACAGTTCTAAAAACATTTACTTAAGAGGGATTTACATGAGCATATGTCTAGTGTCACTGGTGACGTCATTGACTTTGCGCGTTATTACAGCGTCTGAAAATGTCACCTAACACTTCAAAATTCGCTCCTGCGTGCTCGATACAGCGTTGATGGTGGTGCACCCATCGCCGGTATACGTCTGTGTACCATGATCTTTCGTACTGACTGGTAACTTCGTGGGTTGCCATGAAGAGCTCTTGTAATGATTTGAATGGTCGCTCTTTCAATTGAGATTTGATGGCAGAAAAGAAAGCAAGGTCAAACGATCAGGGGAATAAGGCGGGTTAAACCGTTATACCCCTGTCTCTTACCAATGCTTTGCACAATCATTGTGACTTTCTTCTTTCTCTTCCTTCCTTTTTGGTGATGCTTGATTTTTACCAACCCTGGTAGTAAATGTTTTAGTATTTTTTTTATTAGACAGTTATTCTGTCTGCTGCAGCTGTGTAACTTTAAATCCATCCGTATTGAATTTCCCCCATCACCTGATTAGTCAGTTATTCTGTCTGCTGCAGCTGTGTGTTCGGCGGGTCAGTACATATCAGATGGCGTGTGTACAAACTGTCCCGTGGACACATACTCCAGTGAAGAGCTGCCGTCACTCGATACAGTGTGTGTCGACTGCACTGACTGTGACGTCTGCTTCAACAAGGGAACTGAAAATGAAGGCTCTAGCAGCGAGGATCTGTGTCTAGGTCAGATTGTGATAGATAATATTGATTATACTATGAAATCATTTGTATTCATGGGTACAACATTTTGTGGTTAGAATACAATGGACATGATTGTGCACACTTGAATTCGTGGATTTTAAATTTTGGAAAGAAAAGGTAATGTGTTATATACTTTTGGGGAATCTATAATTTTTGCATTACCCTACCCACAAAATGTTTGAAACTTCCAACAAGTAAAACTGTTTTTACACTAGTTGGTTTGATGAGTTTGTTTTCCTTCTTGTTTATAAATGTTAATTGTTGTCATTATTTATAACTACAAAGTTCCCATTATATTTTTTCTAGGGCTATAAGTTGAATCAACAAATTACACAGATATTGAACTAATAACGGTTACTGCACCAGTATGTAAATACATGTGCCAATTGTGCATCCAAAATTGCCAAAGCAAGGGTGGAAGTACTTTCAGTCACATTCTGTGACATATACCAAGTGTAAATTTGGAAAGAAATGTTCTGAAGATATAAGATGAACTTCCTCAATGTATTTTCTTTATGAGACACATTCTGTGACAAAGTTCTAGTTAAAATTTTAGAATAAAAGCTTTCAATTATGTAATGGACTTGTTCAATAACTTCCTTGTGCAGTGATATGTGGTGCTGGGCAGGAGTATGTCGCGGACAGCAACACCTGTGAGCCATGTCAGCGCGGATATTTCAAACCTGCATCGCAGCGATTTGGGGCCTGCCAGCCATGTTCCAACACACTCTATACCACAGAAGGGGAAGGCTCGGTGTCTGATGACAACTGCAGTGTCCGTATGTAGCTAACACATTTAAATTCTCCTTTTTGTTTTTTTTTCGCTTGCGGAAAAAAAACTTATTCACAATGCGAAAAAACAAAAAACCTCGAGCTTGTCCTATTTTCCCCATTTACATCTGATACACGATACATGTGCG
>Ga0224511_10003554_pt1 | contig 11315 bp, 5 predicted proteins | sample SF_May12_sed_USG_2_FD_169988 | JGI IMG/M metagenome (GOLD analysis project Ga0224511, IMG submission 169988) | Sediment microbial communities from San Francisco Bay, California, United States - SF_May12_sed_USGS_8_1 | ecosystem: Environmental > Aquatic > Marine > Sediment | place: USA...
CTCAGTTGACAAACTGTGTCAATATTGGTTAAATTATGCATTTAATAATAATAAGGTGTTTATTTGACAATGTATTTAAATGAATCTGGCCAGTAATAAATCTTTAAAAGCGTTGTTAATTATTAAATCAACAAACTGTATGAACGTAAGATTTACGAGGTATTGTTTTACAACACCAGTCGCTAGTGGTATGGGTTTCGACAGGTGAATAGACATTACATCCCACTTTCATGTGAACCAACATACGAAACTTTACAGATATATAATTGTTATGATATTTTGACACCTGTTTGCTCACAACTGACGGCATGTCAATTAACATGTGTACGTTGTTCGTTGCATTGGTTTGATGTCTTCACGGTTAAATTAGAAATAAATAATTGGAAAATGTAGCAAAACATAACATGAGTACTGACAAGGTGTGTCCTTGAATCGTACAAAGATAAAATAATTGTCGTATCGCTCGTAACATGTAAGACAAGATAAAACGCGTGTCAATATGGGCAACGCAACAGGAAGAACGTCTAAACATTTATTTCACTAATATCAGGCAAACACTTAATACATTCAGGCAAACATTACATTCATATGTAGCAACACCACGCTCATATCAGGCAAACATTACACTCATATCAAGCAAACGTTAACTCAAATCAGGCTAATATCACACTAATATTAGGCAAACACCACACTCATATTAGGCAAACATTACACTCATATATGGCAGACGTTACACTCATCTTAGGCAAACATTGCACTCACATAAGGCAAACATTTCACTTATATCAGGCAAATATTACACTCATATTAGGCAACCATATACTAACATTAGGCAAATATTACACTCATATTAGGCAAACATTATCCACATATTAAACAAACATTATACTCATATCAAGCAAACATATAAATACACTACTACTAAATTAGTAACACAATAAACATTACACTGGAGAACAACATCAACTGAGACAGTGCACAAATGATTGACACATACAGATGTAACACAGACGAACAACAGTATTTTTAATAGTTAACATAATAAACTGTAAAACAGAAAGCTAATTGATTAAGCCTGAGTCTTTTTAAGAGAATTTGCCAAAATGGACCACTTGAATCAAAAACAGTCGGCACAACTAGAAACACGTAGAACATAAAAACAGACACACCAAAATCACGAAACACAAACTATTTTGTAGATATTTTCAAGTGTATATTAAATAAATGGTGGTAATATTTTCTGGTCCTCTGGGATCACGTAGTGTACATGTTGTTTAGAGTTCCGCTCATTTGTTTAAACGGATGGACATCCATATACTTCCAGCTTTATGAAGGGATATCCGCTCCACTCCAGGGGATAAAGACGGAGGCAGAGAGCCGTTATCGGGTTGGGCAGCGGGTTCTCCACAACTGTGACTTCGTTTGTGTTTGCAGAAAATGTCTGTAAGTATACATGTATTGAACATTATACATGAATAAAGCGTAAAAATGCAACTGTGTTATATATATTGAATTCACAAAAGACATACGGAAATGTCCTACTAAAATATCCTACCTGTTAAAGGTGAGCACCATATGCATGGTAATTGGGAATGCATTTACAAAACTCTAAACTGGCCCTTCTTATTGCATGCATGTTAATACGGCTAGGCGTGAGAGGCATCTTCTATGTAAATTAAGAAGTTTTACCCGACGGCATGAAGTTAATTGATTTGGGTAATAAATGTTTAATTACCAATTAATGTCATGTTTTTGCTAAATAAAGGATACTTGTCAGAACACAAAACAATATGTTACCTTTTTGACTTCAACATGATTGCTTGTTTTTGAATATGTAAAATTTATAATTTGGGCATATATAACTATGTTTTTGCACAATAAACAGATTTTGAACATTTTATTACTTTGTTATTTCCAGTGACGTCCAGCAGTTCCTTGAAGTTTACACAGTCTTCGGAGTATGTAAGGCGAAACACAGTTGTCCAACATATGCAACCACCTCCATAATCTCCCCTGGTTGCAACACGAACTACTGTGCTCAAAACATTTAATCGGACCTGCGAGATAGACAATTCATAATGTGTTTTACTTTCCATTTAAAGAAACTATTTTATATTTATAGGTTATAACATGGCTATGGTATGCCAAGGGCTGGTATTGACACACCTTTGGCAGTATTGGCCCGAGGGCTTTAGCATGTATGAATGTGTGGTTTCCTAATGTTGTTGTAAGCACACGGTTATAAGTGCGATTGTTTTGTAATAATATTAATAATATAAACATATAAATTAAGCACATTTTTATTAAAGGTTTAGTGAGATCGCTAAGACAGAGTTATCAGGAAAACACTGGTTCGATATTAACTCCCTCCTCCAATAAAACAACGTCCCTCTCTCTAAGGTCAATTCCTGGATCCGCCACTTCTTGAACATTCATTTATTCAAAATTTTCTAAACGTTTAAACTTTAATTATAATCTTCAGCAATGTGATAAACACTGTATATATACTAATACAAAAAAAACCGGACATGTATATTTTGTACCATAACCTAAGCACCATGGTATGTAGAAAAGTAATGTTTTTATTACAGAGTTGCTACGCGTCTTTCTGCATGTTGATAATACCAATACCGTATCAATTTGTAACGCGAAATACGCGGTTTTTCACGTCTACGTTGATTCAGTTCATTTGCCTCCTGTTTTCATTAGACTAACAACAAATAACCGTTGTGTCTTAATTTGCCATAAGGTAATACAGATGCACGAACAGTCACAAGTAACGATGTGAACTTTTTGTTGCGTGTCGAAGTGTTCTTGACGTATTACGTACACTTAATTGCAATCGAAAGACCTAAACAAGTCTCCCAGATCTAATTACGCACAGCGTCTATGATTGCTCTAGAATTGTTTGACCAATAAAACAAACGCCTGTATCGACTCAGTCTTTATGTGCACGTTCGTAACGGCTTTAGGTCGGCGACGTTAATTAATAGGGAGCATGTGATGAGGTAAACGATTGTGTTTAACCCGTTTTGGAGCAATTCCATTGCCGTATGGCCGTGAAGAAGTTGTTGCAGTCAAGTTCCTTTGACCAACCTCGTCCGCAATTAATTTTGCTTGATGAATATGGGTGTTGCGTTTGAGCAAGGCATCATATTCACAATCATAATTTGCACTAGCCCTAGTTCAAGAATGAAACCCGTTGACAAATGATCTCGTCTTACGTTATGTGCTAACTATTCCTAGTAGTATGACGATATTTCGACGTATAGGAGATGACCACGCCCGATAATTGCAAAATTGGTTGCAAAATACTACAAACAATTTAAAATTACAAGATATTTCTCTTCAACAATACATCGTGTTGAACAAAGTAACCCTATTCACATTAGACATGGCTCAAAAAACAGGACAATTCATTTGGGACTACTTATTATAATTATATGTTTAAATAAAAGCCATTATTGAATAAAAATCACACATGTCCAGTCACAGTTTTTATCTGTAGTATATAATCAAATTTGTTTCGTTAAGATGGCGATTCATTCGCCATTTTTCTGAAAGCAAAATTTGCCCATTAATAAAATGCTTAAATGAAACGTATGCGACAAACTACATGCACAAAAACACTTATATTAGAAAACATAGAAAACATTAACATTCCTGCAGGAACATTGCTGGAAGAAACGCCGATCTCTCAGCATCCGCAGCACACCATCCATAGATACCTCCGTCCAGACGAGCCTTTAATGCTGCATAAAGGTTACCCAATTCACTTGAAGCCGTGAAGTAGCTGTCTGGTACAGGGTTGGCGCCGTTCAGTTGTGGCTCGTCAGCAGCACACGTTAAACCTGGACAATAAATTGGTAAAATTACTGGATTTCTATATTGCTTCCCTAAATTGTTACTGTTAAGAAGACGTATTGTAATGTGTCAAACAAGACTGACATTGGTTGTTGAAGTCCCTGTCACAACAAGCGGCGATGACACAGCGTTTGTACAGTGTAAGAAAATCTGTCTGCGCGCCGTGGGGTCGCCAAATAAAAAAAAATTGCCAGTTACAGCGTGTACGCAACGTTCTTACAACGTCTCTACAGCGTTCTCACAGCGTCCTTACAGTGTCCATGACGTTCTTACAGCGGGCAAGACGTTGCTGCAGCGTGCTCACGGCGCACTGACAGCGCGCATACATCGTTCTCTTGGACGCTCATAAATTAAGGTTTTTACTCGTTTTTTAGTAACTCATATTTGCGAAAATAGTTACCTATTTGGACTGTTCGAAGCTATTCGCCATGGAATTTAACAGTGGTACAATGTCACGCAGGACATGCAACATGTTTAGTAAATCATATTAACTAAGTAGTGTACATCGAATGGCTTTTATAACTAGGTGTTTTAGTTGAGGTTTATTTTTGTTTTACAACTTAATATGTAATCAAATGACAAGCTAGAGTCAATCTGTGACTGATTTGACAGTTTAGTTTAACTAAAATGAAGATTGCATTATACTAACGATATTATATTGCATTGCAGGAATACTTGCATTTTTATTGCAATGTATTGCAAACACCGCCCTCAAATACATAATTTACATAACGTCGTCACAGCGCGCACGCGACGCGCCACAAAGCACCCATGACGCTCTAGAAGATCCCACAACGTTGCCACAGCGTCCCCACAGCGCGTCGTCTTGCGCACTGTGCAAACGCCAAGCCGCGGCGTTGTATTTGTGCATATTTAAGATCGCCGTCTCATGGAGTTCTAGACGATTACACAGCGCGCACACAACGCGTACACAGCGTTACTGGCAACTGCACAGCTATCACCTCGGCTGAATTTTAAGGACGCTGTTTGAACGCTTTAAGGACGCCAATCTGGTGTGACAGGGGTTTAGCGACATTCCGCTTGGGATGGTGTCATATCTGATTTTAAGCATCGTTGATGTTTTCAAGAATACATTGTACTGTAAATGTTTCTTACACAACACACGGCATGAGATACATTTAAAATTATGAAATACATGTAGTGCGTTTTTGTTTTAAGTAAATGTTTCTTTGATGAAAATATATATTTATCTAGATTGCTGTTTGGTGGTTTTCTGTTTGTCTTTAAGTTTAGAACTTAATTTCCTCCAGACAAAGAAATCAGGTCACGGCCGTCAGAAACTTCGCGTTTCATATTTAGCAATTGTCTTATTTAACCCTAGGTAAAAAAAAATTAACCATTACAATCATTAAATCATTAAAAGCATTACATGCGAAACAATTCAGCAAGTAATAAAACCGAGCTGGGATTGTGACTAGCTGACTGGAATATAAAGTGTTAATGACCGATACAACACTCTAAAGTCGTAACAAACAATCATGAATCGTTTTTCGACATTTTTAATCATTATATTAACGAAACAACTTTATTCTATTTACTATGCACGGTATGAGCTCTGTAGGTTAAGAAAACCATTTGATTTACAAACTGACTTTCGAAATTGTAAAAATGTATGATTTTTTTCCATTTAAAAGTTGAAATTATACTTTCTCATAAAGAATATGATAAAAGAAATAACAAAACCCACATGTTTACATATGTAAAATGACTGGCGAGCATCGCTTTGGCACTCAGAGGGAAACACGCGCATATCGCATATACCACGTTAATGAACTACCAGTTAGTGTATGCCTTTTTTCTATTTACCAGAGTTTAAAAGTGTTGTAATTGATCATTTTAAACAGATTTGGTTTAGTGAAGTAAGTGCAAGTAGTGTGTTGCAATTATATAAAAAAATAAGGATTGTATTGGCTTTGAATCATGCTTCAATATTTTACCAAAGGATCTCAGATATCTTGTTACACGATTAAGAATATCTGCCCATTCTCTTAGAATTCAAACAGATCGTTACTCTACAACTAGAATTGATCGTGTTTGTAAATATTGTGATAAAAATGAAATTGAAGATTAATTTAACTTTGTTATTTATTGTAAACGTTATAGGAATATCCGTGTTAAATACCCAAATCCATTTTACTATGTTATACATAGCATGCTCAAATTTATATCACTGCTGAAATCAGTTGATGAACAAATTCATTTAACCTTGCTAAATATATAAAGGAAGCTACACATGTAAGATTAACTTGGGACTATAATTATATCCAATTAATCATATCATCCTCATTATTGCTATGACTTGTTGTATCATGACGAACACCTATAATATGATATTTAATATTGTTAACGTGACACGATTGCATGTATTTCATTGTAAATTTATTACTATGTACAATGTTTGTACTTGTCAATAAAAGTTCTGTTCTGTTCTGTTTATACCAACGTCCATAGGGTTTGGTGATTAAAATTATTATGTTACAAATTAGGACTTTAAAAAGAAAAAAATATCTTACTTTAAAAATGTATTAATCAACATGTGAACGTGTCTCTACTTTATATTGACCATTATTTAAAATGCATATTACAACGTAAATACTATTTAAAATCATAGTGATGTTTGTCAATGCTCAGTTACATGTGAAAGATATATAAGAGGTAAATGTGTTACAATAGGTTACCATTAAATAGGAATTCTCGAAACTTTCAGAACGTAAACATTAAGAATCTCCAGCAGTAGTACCTAGCGACGATATCCTGAAGTTTCAACTCACATGTCTATCTTTTCATATTGTGAAATTTGCTAAGTTGTTTTTCCTACTTTTGTTCTTTTAGTAACAGCTGAAGAGGTCTCGGAAATTTCTATATTTCTATAAATAGAAATAATATTAATAATTTAGTGAGAATCATTATTATTATTATTATTATTATTATTATTATTATTATTTTTATTGTTATTTAATTGTACGGCTGAGCTCAAAAAATGTTGAATAGAAATAATAATAATAATTTAGTGAGAATCTATATTCCTTTATCATACCAAAGAAGAAGACACCAGACATTTCATCTGTGGTGTTCAATACGTCCTGCGGATTATCGACGCTCAGGTAGCACGTCTTTGCCGACTTGTTGTATCCTGCCAGTGTGCATTGGCCACTCTGTCTATCTTGATTACATCTTTCCACACATTTAATTTTCGAAATATTCTGCAGCGTTGTATGGCTAGTTGCCACTATTTTTTTCTCGGTAAACTTAGTGGCCACACTTTTGATGGTTGCTGTACAAATTGTAATTATAACAAGAAAAACTAATAACGTACAAAAACATTTGAAAGATAAAGCCATGTCGTATTTGTCAAGATACGTGTCCAAAATGTGTTTGTATCCGTTTTCTGTTTTATTTAATTCAACTGCAAATTCTGATTGCTAACGTAGAATATATGAACGTTCTTGATATCATGTTTGTAAGGTAGACTACGCAATTATTTAATATTTCCTCCAAGAACACTAAATATCCACTTATAACATGATATGTTATCACGTGACAAATTCTGCGTATCAATTGGTTATTTTTTCCTGGTCCTATTCCAATGAATACCTAGCAAACATGTGGGATTGTTAAATTGCAATTAAAGGTGTGTTTTCTTGCAAAACAAAGTATATCAGCTGTATAAAGATACCGGCACTTCTTGGAACGTATTTTATATCATTGTGTATTAAACTAATCAAGATCTTATCATATGTAAAATAGTGAGTGTTTGCGGCTAGAAGATCTGTTTAAATTCGATGTTAAGTAAATAGTTCCTTTAACTTGATAGTAAAGGTCCGTTGTTTAATTAAGGATTGATTGCTGGTTGTAGTGCCCATATTGAGTATAAACGCTCAGTGGGAGGTTTGACAATTCCATGACGCGTTACCGTCAAAAGGTTTCTTTTAGTTGCAAACATGGGTCACGGGTACAGACAAATGCAATCTTCAAACATGATGTTTAATACAACAATAAATGACCCCTACCTAGAAGCCACAAGTATGCGTTGCATTACTTTGGAAAACGACCTTCACCTAAACCGATTTGACAGAAATCATCCTTAAACGGACATCTTCCAAAAGTGTTAGGATGTTTTCAGTCGGTTGTATAAATAAGCCACAGGGTCAGAAAATAGGTTTCATCAATGCAATTTAAAAACACCTTCCGGCTGAGAAGCACAAGACCCAGTTTTATGTAATTAAACATATGACGATAATATAAAACATTCAACGATTTGACAAATTGTACGCCATTGTAATGCAATACAACATTTAGAACAACCTCAATTGAATTCAGGCTCATAATGTTGTTTTCTAGCTAGATGCCTGTATAGTACGAAATACTTTACAAGTTAAACATGAACAAATAGCACACCGTCCACTTTCTGTTAGCAATGGTACTAATACATACATTCGCGTGGACCTGTTATTATATCGTCGTGCAATCCAGCAATTAAAATATGAAAACGCCACAAAGTAAGAGCCAGACAAAGCTGTGACTGAGTTGTACGGGTTTGTGTGTTTTAAACGAAACAGTATTCTATCTAAATGTACACCAACTCATACGTATTTATTTTTACAATTGGCTAATTAGTGGATGTGTGCGTTACACGCACGTAATCTTGAAACAGTGGTTTAACAGGTGGACATTTACTATTTAAAACATAAGAAATTTGAAATGCAAACTATTAGTTTGCTACTTTCACATAGAGTAGATATATAAACGCTTGTGTTTTATGTTTTGTATATGTATGCGTTCATTTAAGGAGTGATTCTTTTTGGTGCAGTTCATGTAGATTGAACGTGCAAGAGAGCTGCCAAATCCATAAAGCGCGCTATCTGTGTAAAAAGCGTTTTAACCAGTATATTGATTCACATGTCGTAGAAACATACATCCTGGTGTTTTATTTGCCAGGGCAAACAAAAACTTCAAAAGCGATACTATCAATACAAACGTTATAATATACAAGACATACTACGGACAATCAAACAAATTTGAAACCCACCAGATGGCATGTTTGAACCAATTCTTGTCAAAACAGTTAACGTTATCTAAAGAAACCGTGACTGTTGACGCATTATTTTAACACTCTAGGCATCCTAATAATCATTTAAAAGTGTAGTCACCTGTGTGCTAAAGGCGATATTTAAACTCAAGTATGTGTCCTATTGTGAGTTTTAATAAACTGTTATGCTAATTATCCGCCCCCGGCCTATAACTTTTAGTTGTTTTTTTCTCGTTTTTGAGCGGTTTGTAAGGCGGGTATAATGATCACCGGACCCCCAACCGTTCACACAGACACACACATAGGCATACTTGTAATAATTGCGGGTGTTATGTCGCTCGCGTTTATATTCATGATGTAAATGTACATGTAACTACAAATGTTTTACTGATTCAGTGAAAATCAAAAACGTAATTTGATGAATTTTGGGGAAATTTTAATACTTTTAAATTCACAGCCACTTACTAAACAAATTAAGATTTCCTAACATTGTTTCTTACTAATTTTTGTCTGTAACATTTTTTCAATAAACAAGGTTTGGGGACTGCACATGTACAAATACTGATGTATTATGTAAAGTTTACATATTTTTGAAAATAATGGCCATAATCCAGAAGTTTCTTTGGGTCATTTTATGACCATACACATTTTCACTAGTTTTGGAGTGTATCGGAAGTAACTTCATTTGAACATAAGTGCAGACAACTTTATGTTTACACATTTTGAACAAATTAAGGTTACATTACTGTAATGGATTCACGGATGTGCAGCAAAGTAGAAGTTTATAAAAACGGTTTGAAATACACGCCATTTAAAGACGATGCACCACATCGCTTTTCAAATTTTTGCTCATTTTATATTATAAACTAGATGAAAATTGTAATTCTGTTCATATTAATGGGTGGTATTAAGGTGAAAGTGTTCCTCTTTAATTTATTTTGAGCACGTAAAGGTTACTTATAATATATAAAAATAATTTGATAAGGTAAACAAGTAGAGCATAATAAATAAAACACATTTAAATGAGGAAAAGCTTGTTTATGCTTTAAGAAAAAATACATATGTGTATCCGTCGAAGTCTATTACAGTGCTATTACCTTAAGGTCAGTAAAGTATAAATATGAATGGCCAAGGCAATTTGTCTGGTAATCAAATTTGTTCTATATATGATCCGTTGTTAGCAGTTTAAAAAGTATCGAATTCAATTTCTTTGAAATGGAATCTGGACACTGGTAATTTAAAGCATTTGATTTTAAACCTTTAGTGAACGGACATGAAAAAGGAGCGCGACACTGTGGTAATGATTTATGGCTTGTTAGTTTAAAACCTCATATTTAGTAACATAATTGTTGTTTGGTGTTGTATTTACCTTTGTCCTTGACATGTCAACTTACATGTTTTGTGGTATGATTTGTGACAAGTAATTCAAAAACACTTTATACGTAACAAATTTGGTCTAGACACAACATTGCTAACGGACGGTGTATTTACAATACTGACACAATCACGCGATGTAACCTTAAACTCATCACGATGGTGATATCTTATCAGCAAGTTGTTTGAAAATCCCTTTATTAGTAACAATGTTGGCGTCGATAACCTTTCAACTCCGGGGTTACCTTGACTACAATAACACGCATACAGTAAAAACAACCATAATGGGTAAACAAGTAGATAAAACTAAAAAATTGTAGTAAATGTACGCATTAAGACAAATAACAAAACACAATTATATTAGCAAGCAATGTACAAAGTATATAAATGATGTACAAACAATTTACAAAAAAGAACGTTCACGTCGTTGCAGTTGCATTTAATACAGTCATTAAATAACAATATCCGTTGGTTATGAAGCAAGAAAAAATTCTGTTTTGTTTTAGTCTGATAAATACTTAATTAGAGTTATTAGACGTTTTACTGTACAATACAGGAATATATTTGGACGAGTGTACAGCTTGAAAAGTCATATTGGACGAGCCGTCTAATAACCTTTTTATTCTACATCTAATAAATAAAGCATGACTTTTTAAGCGTTAAAAGACTATTCCATATATATTCCATATTGTACGGTCCAATATTTTAAGTTGGCTCGTGGGACTGCCTCCGGGATAGCCTCTGTGTCCGCCAATGAATCAACAGCGACCCCTGTGTGTAAAATAATACATCATTTTAAAACAAAATATTTTAAGTCTTTACAAGACAATAACAAATGTGTACTTGTTTGATTTTTTGTTGTTTTAAATAATGCTGCAAATATGTTGGGAAATCTGACACCATACCGGTCTATGTCTGTAAACAAAGGTTTCTATATATCAAAAGAAAGGGCATAGTCTGTAGTTTATGAAACTGCATGTTGCAGTTGTGAAAGCGTTGGCACAACATTGCTATTCAAGATGGCGTC
>Ga0224511_10003555_pt1 | contig 11314 bp, 10 predicted proteins | sample SF_May12_sed_USG_2_FD_169988 | JGI IMG/M metagenome (GOLD analysis project Ga0224511, IMG submission 169988) | Sediment microbial communities from San Francisco Bay, California, United States - SF_May12_sed_USGS_8_1 | ecosystem: Environmental > Aquatic > Marine > Sediment | place: USA...
GAAATGTGGAGGTTCCGCCTTGGTACGGTCAATGACTTTCATTGGGAGTTCTATATGTCGTACCAATTGTTTTAGAACATGTGGCTATCGACCCAGACTTGACCTTCACAATAAGCATCTATGAATGATCTATTCCACTTGTTGTTTACCATCAATACCACGCCTTCCTGTCACGTCGGTAATTTACGCATGCGGACATGAAAAGCAACCTCGCTATGTATGTTCAAAGCATAAGCTGTATCTTCTTGAATCAGACCTCTTTATTGTCTTTTTCGTTAGCCTAATCGGTAAATCGGCGAACTTGTGACTTTTGTTTAGAAAGAATAATTATGCTGGTTCGAGTCTTACATATTATTTTTTCTTTACCTTTCATTGTTTATTTAGTGTAGTTTTATTGTTTATTGTTTATTTTCCTGTTTATTTACTATTTTATGCAATAAGACAACGGATATGAAACAGTGCTTTTGAAAACAGAGAAAAACAATATTTAAAACACCAACAGCTGACAATTATCAGTCGCTGTCGGAGTCTTATGCGCTGAACTCGATCCATGGTCGACTTGACCATTTCACTCAATAAAACAACACTACTATGTTGAGGCTAGAAACTCGTGACTATTCGAACGCTGGCATTTCAAGGAAACCCCTCGGCCACACCGGTACTGATAAGCTTAATGCGTGTATTGAATATATAAACACAAAGCTTTTTCAACAAACATGCGAGATCTTAGCCGATTGCCTGCCATTTCACGCCGGTACTGATCAATAAGTTTAGTGCGTGTATTGAATATATAAACACAAGCTTGTTTAACAAACATCTTAGCCGATCTTAAACCCCTGTCACACCAGAGTGGCGTCCTTACAGCGTTCCAACAGCGTTTAAAAAATGCAGAACGCCGAGGTGCGCGCTGTGCAAACGCCAGCAACGCTGTGGAAACGCTGTAAGGACGCCTAGAACGCCATGCGGCGGCGTTTATTTTGAGCATGCTCAAAACAAACGCCGCGGCTTGGTGTTTCCACATCGTGTTAGACAGCACGCTGTGGCAACGCTATGGGGTCTTCTAAAGCGCCGTGGGCGCGTTGTAAGCGCGCCGCGTGCACGCTGTAAAGACGCCGTGTAAATTCTGCATTTGGAATAGGCTTTTGCAATGCATGTTGATAATAAAACAAATAATCATAAAATGTATTACAATACATGTATATAAAGTATTTATTATAATAAATGCAAATGGTTTAAGTATCATTTAAACTAACTAAACTTAGAGCTTGGCCATAGTTTGTCTTTTATTTTAATAATAAGTTGTTTAACAGAAATAAACCTCAACTAAAACACATCATTATAAAAGCTATTCAATGTACACTACTAAGTATATGTGTGTCACTACATATGTTGCAAGTCCTTCGTGACTTTAAACATTTTAACAACTGTTAAATCCAATGACGAATAACTTCGAAAAGTAAAAATAGATCACTATGTTTGCAAAATAGGGTTACTCAAATTAAAAAAAAATGGTAAAAAATCTTAAACGCTATAATCGCCGTGAAGACGCTGTTTGCGCACCGTGAGAACGTTGTGTGCGCGCGGTGAGCGCACCGTGTGCGCGCCGTGAACACGCTGTAGCAACTGCTTGCGCGCTGTGAAAACGTCATGAACGCTGTAATACCGCTGTCGGAACGTAGTGTGGACGCTGAAGGGACGCTGTTAGGACGTTGTGTACACGCTATAACTGGCAAATTTGATATTTTAGGCGTATTTCGCGGCTATCCTACAGCGTGCTGACATGGTTTTAGAACGCTGTACAAACGCTTTGGCATCGCCGTTTGGTGTGACAGGGGCTTAAGCCGACTGCAAGCGATTGCATTATCGATAACTAATTTAACGTTCGTATTTGATAGATAATAAATTCTTACATAAAGGTAAAGTCGGAGTCAATATACACATACAAAAAACGCATACTAAATAATGTAAGCATATTAAATTGGTATTGGTTTAAAGGAATGGTTTACACAATATATGTGTTGTAATTAATCTGAAAAAAAGATTTTATAGAAGATGTTCATCAATGGAAATGAATAATGTCACTCAAATGACGCCCAAGCACATAAGCGGACCTTTGTTCAAATGTGAACACAAACATAAGACCTTTTGCTTGTGGAAATACAACTAGAAATGCAGTCTAATTATCCATTGAAATTATTTATAACGTAGATATCACTTAACGTGCTTAAATTTCGAAAATCAAACATATTTCATTAATTGGAAATAAAGAATAGCCAAACATGGTAGTACGTAACCTAAAGTCGATAAATTGCTATCTCCCTTTATAATATCCCATGAAGGCCAACGAAAACGAAAGTTGATCTAAAACTATTCCACAATAGCCTATGTAAGTTATTTTTATGAGTACATGTACTTTGTTTGTACGAAATGTTTTAAAACCATAAACAATTCATTTGGATAAATTTACTTGTCAGTATTTTATCAATTTATGATGAATTTTAATGCAATTAATAAATATTGTGTAGTTTTTACGACGGCTGAAAACGAAACTAGTAAAGAAGGGCATACCTGTTTGGTAGCTTTTGGAGACTTCGTAGAATGGAGCATAATTCACGACGTGGTTTCGAGGTTTTGGTCAAGAGTGGCTGTCGTTACCTGTCCGCGCAGGCGCCGGTTTACGCTCAGCCAGTCCCTATTTCACTAGTTCGTTAGCTAGCGTTCATTTGTTACAGCATATAGTGAATTCGACAGTTTCGGGTCATCGACAGTTCCGGGTCAACTTCAGAAAACGATATTTGTTTTTCCCTTATTGTATAGTAGATTTTTCGATATTTTGATTATCCAGTCATATTTTCTAATCTCTAAGCTGCTTGAAATGTGATGTGGTGAAACTTGATTAATTGAAGTATTGATCACAAAATGCTTGATTGCACCGTTTCACGGGAAAGTGAAAGTACCAGCAAATTATTTACACGTTACTGCTAAAACTTCAATTTGAAGACGCAATATCACCAAAACATGCATTAATGATATATACATTTGCAGATAATTTACCACTTATCAAGATTCCGAAAGATTTTTGTACTTTAACAACTGTTTTATGACACACTTTCTGATTATTTCACCTAGTTCACGTACGACAATTCCGGGTCAGCCGTTGGGACTTCCCCAAAAGTATGCATGTTTGGGAAAACGATTTTGATAAAACATCATTTATGAAATTTGTTTATAATGTGATGTGATAGTGTGTCAAAAACTACAAAATTAGGAAGTTTAAAACTTTTTTTGCATTTCTTTATTTTTTGTTTTGTTTTATATTCAATAGATAATTGAAGATGTTATGGTTTAGTTAGTTATTTTACATAGTTTTGTTTTATTTTGAGGCAGAAAAGTGTAATAAATGTCTTGTTATTAAAATAACAGCTATTTTGTTTGATTATAACATTGTTTAGATGACATCTGATAACAGAAAATAAACACTTGTCACGTGACTCGCAACTGTCGAGTGTGACCCGCAACTGTCAAATTTACAGCCTGCAGTTGGATACTCTAAATACGGGGGTTTTCAAATTAAAAGAATTCCTGAATTTTATCATAGAAGGAATAATATGTTGAACAATTAATGCAGTTTTGTTTCTCCAAACGTTCGTTTTAAAGAAACACGCGTCGTTAATTTCGTTACTGACCCGGAACTGTCGAGTTCACTGTAGTAAAGTCATATCTACAGCAATGTTTTAACAAATTGTAAACAGAATCTAGTATAACATGCCTGTCATTGTTTGTGTCGCCCGTTCTTGAAGTTAGTTAGTTACAGTATACATATAATACTTAGATGCATCTATTATTATACGTCTGAATGTTTTGAATGAGATTACAACAAGCATATCAGTTCATATATTTCTTTCTGATGTAAAGAGGCATATAAATGGATTATGTTAAAGAAAGTGAAATAGGGGTCTGGTTAATTTCAAACTGAATATTTGAAAACATTTTCAGTTTTGTGCTTTGTCTACTTATGCTTTAGAATGATTTAAAAGTTTTGAAATGTATCACAAAGAAAACACTTATAGGTAGCAGGCAGCTTGAAAATACTGTTGTACTAGAAGCACTCTGGGGTCCGATTGGGACGGTGACTGTAACATAAAGTTTGCATATTCAAACGCAGAACAGAGTTACACCACGTCGATGTCCAATAAATGAAGTTTTCAGTTCTTTATGGCATTATCTTTCAGAAAATGTGTAGTCGTGTTGAACAAAGGTCATTTTAACACTGGGACTAAACAGTTAACAAGTTTAGATCTATATATTATAGAACTAACTTATTTTGGGTAGTGAGCCCCTCGCCTCATCGTGTTACTCATAACACCTGGTATTATTAAATGAATCAAAAGGTTTCTTATAACAGCATTCAGTATGTCCGAAGACTGGCAAAACGACGAGTCGTTCGCGCACACCAATCTGCGCATGTTGGAGGATGGCCATTTGTGTGATGTCACGCTTCTGGCGGGAGAGGAGCGGACGGAAGTGCGTTGTCACCGCTTCATCCTGGCCAGCCGGTCGCCGGTGTTCCACGCCATGTTCTGTGGTTCCCTTCCGGAGAAGGACGTGGTGAAAATACCCGACATTGAGCCTGATGTGCTCAGAAAGGTGGTCAGGTACGGAAATTAAGTGCTTTTATTTAAATAAAAATACTTATTATTATTGTTGTTGTTATTATTAACTAGAAGCATATTTTTTTTAATTTTATCTGATGATGTTTTCCTCATATTAAATAATAAAGTTTTGTGGACCAATAAGTAAAATGATGCATTTCGGTAAATCATGCACATTTGCCATTTGAATGTTAGCTTGGCATACATGTATACACATTACAACAAAACAACTTCTAAAAGTAGTAATTTGTCTTTTAGGTTTTTGTACGCTTGGTCCGTTGATTTGGATGCCGAGTCGGTTCTGTTTGTTGATTACGCAGCACAGAAATACAACATCAAGGGTTTGGAGGCGAAATGTAACTCTTTTCTTGAAAACCACATGTCAGCTGATAATGTCTGTACAATACTTGAACACGCCACCAAGTTTGACCGCAAAGATCTGGTTGAAACCTGTGTGAATATTGTCAACAGCGACGCGAAGGTGGTTTTTGGATCAGATTCATTTCTGTCTGTTTCGCTTCAGGTTTTAGAGTTGATTGTAGAACAGACTATTACTACACCATTAGATATGTATGAGGCTTGCAAGAAATGGGCGAACGGTCGGATTGAAAAGCAAGAAGGCGATGTCAGTGGTGAGCAAATCCGAGACCTTCTTGGCGTTGTAATAAGTAGAATAAAATTCAGTAAAATGTCCTATGAAGATTTCATGGACAATATTATAAAAGACAACATACTCAATAGCGACCAGGTTGTTAAGATTTTAGTTGACATACGAGATAAAGAAAAGAAAGAGAAAGAACGGGAGAAATTAAAGAAAGAAATAATGATTCGACGAGGAGCGAAAGTTTCTAAAGGATGGGGTTACGGTGGCAAACAGGACGGCATAAGCTTTACAGTTTCTACCAATGTATGGTTGACAGCGGTTGACCTTTTCCTTCCTTTGACAAATGGTGACACGCTAACTGGACCTTTTGAAGTATTTGAGGATCAAACCAACGTGCTGACAACAAACCTTACACTAATAGGCCAGAATGGCAAACAATTTGAAAGTTTTAAATTACCAACTCGTGTACAACTTCAAGAAGGCAAAGTGTACTCTTTGCGTCAAAGAATGAAAGGAAATAACAGTTTTTACGCCAGTAGCTGTTTTACAAACATCTGCGTTGATAATGTCAATGTGACCTTCAGGAATTTAGTAGTCGGTTCATCAGACAACGAAACATGTCCCTTTCGTGGACAGTGTCATGGCTTGACGCTCACTAAAGACTAATTACCTCGGTCAAAAGAGATTCTTATTTTTTTCCATTATAAAACACTTTAGTAACTTTCGGACGTCACGTGCGCTATTGTTTCTCAAATGTACCGATGTGGGCTGTTCATGAATGAGAATAAAAACCTGAATGTAAAAAAACTCCACAAAATTGATCATCTAATTGAAAAATCTGGTACACATGCAAAAGGCCTTTAGAACACAAAGCCTTTGATTTACATTCATGATGACGTCAATAATAATATCGACTTTTCCTATGACGCATGTTGTTTTTGTTGATTTAATCCTTTAATTAAATTTTATATATCTTGAACCGACTATGAATATGAGACAAAAATTATGCTCTAAATTTATAAATGGTCACTCAAACACCAATAAGAACATCCCTGACAGACCTGAAGTGCTTGGACAATTACGCCAGAATTGCGTAAATATGATAACTCCTACATAAGCATAAAAATTATTCGTATGGGTTTTGTTACCTGAGGGAAATATACCTGTACGATAAGCATACCTTTCGACCATATGTTTTGTTATAAATATAATATGACGGTATATTTCCATATAAACATTGCCTTTAATGATTATAAATCAGGCGCGCGTGTCTACAGTTATATACCAGACCCTGTCTAATAAGTTCATTGTATATACAAAAGAAAGCGTGCTTCTTGTTTGTAATAAACCTTATCACACTAACAAAAAGTACAGAAGATCGAGGAGATTGCAGTTTTGCGGAACTGTGCATTACCTTTGTCGCGAAGATCGCGATGTTTATTATGTAAATGTATTGGAGCCGTTTAAATATTAGCTCTGTTGACCTTGGCACCGCCATACATTATTATTTGTGCTCCGCTCAGTCAACGGTGCTTCCACGTGCTTTTTCGCGCCATTAACTGGCGGAGCATATGCTGCATATATAAGACTCGCTTGTATCAGTTAGGGACAGTTTTTAGATTTGGATACCTTACCGTTTATATCTCTTTGGGCATATCGTTTTTGTGGAAATTAAAATAAGAGAAATTCTATGTGGTTTTCGTTGTTATATATATACTCGAAATTTACTCCAATGTGGCAAATAAAAGTGCCTTATTCAGTCTAATTCAAAAATAATTAAATCTCCGCCACATTGTATGGTGCCGGAACCCGGGATAACATATACACTAACTGGCATGTAAGTGTGAGTGACTCATTATTGTTAATTATGTAACATTGATATGCATACCTATCAGATTGCAAATTTGAGATTGATGACTCCATGTGCCGTCGCTGGTGCAATTAAGTGTCTGCGACCCGTTCAGCCAGTAACCTTCGCTACAGTTAACGAACGCTTCATGGCCAAACGTTGTTTTGTTTCCATATGTAACATTTCCATTTAATGGTGCCGTGGCGTTTGTACCACAATCAACGGGTTCGCAGTACGGTATGACGTCTGACCACTCGCCAGATGTTCCATTTTGTACGCATGTAATGGAAAGGTTATGGGACAATACGTATCCAGCGTCACAGCCAAATTCAGCTACGGCATCGTAAGACCAATCGCCGGATATACCAGTTGTCATGTTAATCCATCCATCAGTGATATCTGTGAGAACATTACATTCTGAAAACAAAATAATACAAAAATTAAACGACAGTATTGCATTATAACAAATGGGATACAATAACATGGAAATTAACTGCTGTATAAAGAATTCCCCTTCATTGGATATGCAGTCTCAGTTTTCCGATCCAGTCTCTAAAGGAATTTGAATATTATACAGTCATGTATTAGGGTACACTATATAGACACTTGAATAAAAAAAACATGCTATAATGATTTTACAGCCTATTCCGATAAAACAAGAATTTTATTATGATTGCGTATTTCTTTAGCTTACCCTGATCTTTACCAACCATTTTTATTAATATCCACTAGACTAAGTACACAACGCTTGACGACATCTACACAACTTTAGCACCAATTTTAAGTTGTCATCTGCTTCTTCATCATTATCTTATTTACTTGTGATTGTCGCATTATTAAACGATAATGGCACTGTTGATGCATAAGTAGATGCAATCATGTATGTACATAATCAACACAACATTGTTATACTTAAAAATGCTATGTCTGTATTTTTTAAGCAAGAATTGCAGCATCTTTTTTACTTAAGCAGTTAATTCTACTCCCTTAAATATGAGAAACTGCCAAATATAGTTATCCATGCATGTTAAAATAATACAGAAATAGGTTTTGTTGAAAATGTGTGGCCCGAAAATTTGGATGTGTTTGTTAAACTTTGTTTATGTTTCGACCCACTACGTCGAAACAGTTAAATAGCTTGATTGCAATCGATATGTCCAGTTGACACGGTTGCCGAGAGGTAACGCCTCAGACTGTGTTGCAAGATGTCCCGGGTCCGATGCCTGGCTTTGGCCAGGAGTTTTATGTTTGCTTTTTTGTTTTGTTGTTGTTGTGATTTTACATGGTGTCTAAAGCATACATTATTTACATGAAATTTTGCAATTCCTTTTGCTATGTCATATCGTATACCTTACATACTGCAATAATACCGACCTAGCATCTTTAATTGCACTTTAAACATAGTCTTACTTATAAGATTGCAGGTTTGAGATTGAGGATGCCATGTGCCGTCACTGGTGCAATTAAGTGTCTGCGATCCGTTCAGCCAGTAACCTTCGCTACAATTAACAAACGCTTCGTTGGTAAACGTAGTTTCATGTCCGTATGTAATGTTTCCATTTACTGGTACCTTGGCGTTTGTACCACAATCCACGGGTCTGCATTGTGGTATGACGTCTGACCACTCGCCAGATGTTCCGTTCCGTTGGCATTGTAAGGTGACGTTGTGGGACAATATGTATCCAGAGTCACAGCCAAATTCTGCTTTAGTGCCAAACGACCAATTGCCAGATACACCAGGTGTTATTACAAACCACCAATTATTATTGATGTTTGTGATAGTATCACATACTGGAAACAAAATGTGCTTTTACATCAATTCTGTTACGAATGATTATCATTGAAGTATTACACAGTCAAGTTATTGATTAAATAACATGGCGAAACAACTTATATTTTAAGGCAACTGGTTTTACATGAAATCTACGCACGATGTATAAAGAATAAATTACACAGTGTCGCTTGTGTATACTTTAAACTACGTTTTACAGTAAACAGCACTTCTCAAATCCTTACCTATAGCATTGCAGGTAGCTGATTGAGGCTTCCAAGTGCCATCGCTGGTGCAGTTAAGTGTTTGCGACCCGTTCAACCAGTAACCTTCACTACAGTTAACAAACGCTTCACTGGCATATGTTGTTTCGTTTCCATATGTAACATTGCCATTGACAGGTCCCGTGAAATTTGTGCCACAATCCACGAGTTTGCAATGTGGTATTATATCTGACCATTTGCCAGACGTTCCATTCTGTATGCATTGTAAGGGAGCGTTGTTGGACAGTACGTATCCAGTGATACAGCTATATTCTGCTATGGCTCCGAAAGACCAGTTGCCAGATATACCAGGTGTCATGTTAAACCATCCATAATCAATGTATGTGAGAGTGTCACAAACTAAAAACAAATTGCACATTCACAGTATATCTGATACGAATAATACACATGAAAGTATGACAATATAAACATGGGCTAAGATGCGTGAGGAAAGTAAAGACATTGTATATATATATTTAAAGATGCTATGCCTGTATCTTTTAGGTAAATAATGTTTACATCTTACATTTTAACCATATTTAAGCAGCAAACCCCACTCCCGTAAATATGAGAAACTACCAAATAGTTAATGATTCATGTAAAAATAATACAGAAAAATGTATTTGTTGAAAATGTCTGGAGCGCAAATTTGGTTTTGTTTATTTATGGTTCGATCCATTGCGTCGAAACAGTTAAATGCCTTGACTACAATCCATACTCTCAGTTGACTCGGTGGTGCAGTGGTAACGCATCTGCTTTGGGTACAAGAGCTCCCGGGTTCAATCCCCATCTCTGACAAGGGTTTTTATGTTTGATTTTTTGTTTTGTTGTTGTTGTGTTTTTACTTTTTTGTCAAAAAACACATTATTTGTCACAAAAGTTTGCAATTCCTTTTACAATTTTAATTTATTTAGTATACATGTACTGAAGATAATGCAAGATTTATGACTGATTATAAGGGTATAAAGATACAGACCTAGCATCTTTAATTATAATTTGATTGTTATTGAAACGTGTGTACGCGTGCAACATTGCTACACACCGAAACAAGACAATAATTATACGTATCAAATGGAAAAGCATGACTCTTTTTGCAAGCACTAAATAAGTACATATTGTACAAGAACTACATAAGTAAAATAATTACATAATGTATACACTGGGTTTTGAATTAAATTGACAATTTGCGATCAATAAAAACGTGTAAAGCCTATGTAATTATGTTATTTTGAATATGTATCTCCACCTCAAACAGGTATTTAGTAAACGACGAAAGATAGATGGACGTTATGTATTGCAATCTACTGTACTGTACTGTATGGTATGTATACCTTTCTGAATAGTCAACTCCATTGCCATCAAATGAACGATGTGCTTATACTATATCATTCTAATAATTATACGTTTAATCAATGTAATCAATGTTTAACTTACGAATTATGTCACATGTTGGTGCTTCCAATGTCCAATTCCCTGATGCATTGCAGGTACGGGTGTCTGTCCCATTAAGTGTGTAACCCTCACTGCAATTGTAATAGGCAGTTTCGCCAAATGTCGAACCGTCTGGCTGCATCACCGTTCCATTGATTGGATTTGTAAGTTGTCCACAATCCCTTATTTGGCATGTGGGAGAAATCACCGACCATTGCCCTGTAGCATTACAATAAGAACTATTCTGTCCAATACGGTCAAACCCAAGCAGGCAGGTAAATTCAACCTTATCTCTGTAGAAGTAAGTTGTGTTCACAGGCTCGTAGAACCCATTGTCTGGCACATTTGGAGGTGAACAGGTGACCAATTCACATTCGGGTGAAGTACCATTCCAGGAACCGTTACTTAAGCACATCAATGGCAGGTCGAAGGTCAAATTGTAACCAGTGCTGCAGTTGTACGTGACGGACGACTCGTACGACCAATATCCTTCTACACCGGCCGTCACAAGCATCTCACCGTTGGCAATGTTTGTCAAGTTTTCACATCCTTTGTTGAGAATAAAAGAAAATCACGAGTCATAAACAGCAAGATTCAAGAATTAGTACATTGTAACATTTGATTAATCTCTACGTTTTATGTATGTTAAAGGTAATAATAATAATAATAATAATAATAATAATAATAATAATAATAATAATAATGATGATGATGATGATGATGATGATGATGATGATATTTTGG
>Ga0224511_10003556_pt1 | contig 11314 bp, 8 predicted proteins | sample SF_May12_sed_USG_2_FD_169988 | JGI IMG/M metagenome (GOLD analysis project Ga0224511, IMG submission 169988) | Sediment microbial communities from San Francisco Bay, California, United States - SF_May12_sed_USGS_8_1 | ecosystem: Environmental > Aquatic > Marine > Sediment | place: USA...
AAAATATGTTGAAAACTAACTTTTTATCACATTATGTTTGTGCAAGGTTCATCGAAAGCCCTCTATATGGAATATGGTTTTCTTCAATTATTGTTAAATAACCTACGGATTAAAATATTTGCAAGTTGTAAGAGCATGACATATTCCCGATCACCGATGTTTAGTTGCCATATGAAAAATAGTGTAATACCTTTCCGTACACTTAACTAAATAAAAGTGTTTTTTATGGACAAAAAGTTATATATGTTTTATATACGTAACTTTTGTTGTAAAAACGCACTAATGTCAATTCATTCAGTTTTTGAACGTCTTTAGCGAGCGTAATGCTACATAAGTCCAAAACATATACCAGTACAGAACAATATATCATACTGTTTAAAGACAAAAACCAGACACCCGATTGTTGCTTCTAATATTATCATTAATATTTTAAAACGTCTTAGAAAAGATAATAATAACAAACAGACTTTGTACAATCGGAATGATATTCGCAGCTCCGAGACAATTAGATCTTTGCGAATATTGTTTTGCTCTAAAAAGTATTGGTTTTGCACACAAAATGTATCTACACGCCAAAACCATGACTGATTTTCTGAAGCTATGGTATAGAATTGATTGTTCTTTGTTGAATGTTCTCGAATCATGGACATATATATAAAATAGTTTTAAGATTTGCAATTTAAAAAAGCTGTGTTACCTTAGTTGCTTATCTGTGATCTAACACAAAATCGATGGCATCAAATCTTCTTGGCCTTAAAGTGTCAGCTCTACGCACGCTGTACTTTGCTTGTATTCTAACTACAAAGTGAAATCCTTATTTAGCGTCTCATTTACGTAGAATTTCAATTGACCGGAATTACAATTGTGGGAAAGTTAAATTTGTTGGCGCATTATATGCTTTTATTTTATGTTAAATCGTGAGATTTTATCGAGTGATACTGAATTATATGAACTTCCAAATAAGTGTAAACATTTTAGAGCCAGTCGTGTATTGTTACAAAACGATCAAGGGTTTCTAGTTCTGTTTATGAAGCGCATTGTAAAACGCACATATTGACGTTCCAAATTAAACAACTTGGTGAATGACCATGAGTGCAAAATCATGGTCATTGACCAAATTTGACTAAGCGTGTTAGGGCAGTGTCTTCCTACTCTAGTGTATAAGTAGTACAACTTTCGTAATCGACATATATATCAATATCTTAACCGTAGACCCAGTTCTTAATCTGAAGGTTTTGGGGCATAACGATTTCTAAAAGAATATTATTGAAACCCTGTTTCTGGCTCTAAAGCCCATGAATGCAATCTATCGTATTGTTTGAAGATTGCCCTATATAATGCAATGTAAATATCAATTAAAGAGATGACAGATGATCTTGAAGCATATGTGGAACACTAATGGTAGAGGACATCTAGTTGATGTGATTAACCAAAAACAAATTTATGGCTCTTGTTGTTTTAGACAAAGATATTTAATTAAATGTAGGCACTTTTGTAATCCCTTTTTGACCCGGTGACCTACTCATGCAGCAACAAGAACACAATAACAACAAATTGACTTATTTTGGAAGGGGTTAAACCCACTTTTTCAGTTTTATCAATTTGCAGTAAGCGGTATGAAAATCGTTTGAATAATTTTATATATAATTTTATGTGACATTGGACACCTAGTGCGTGGCTATGCTAACGCGCGGGAAATAAGTTTATCAACTAAGGTACATGTAGAGTTGTATAAAATGATGTAATTAATGTCATATAAAAGCTCTGCCTTTTGTAGATGCAAGCCAGAAGGCTTTTGAAATTAAATAATTAAAACCCGTTTTTGACTAACAGTCCGACGGGGGTAATCTTAGTGTTTTATATATGAAACATTAATAGTATGTCCAAAAAGACATATCATTGTTTTACCTTTTGTTTACGTCCTAATTTTTAACCGTCTCTATTTTGGACAAGCTATTGATGTTTCACTTATAAATCTCCAAGATTACCTCCGTTGGTGCATTGAGTTTTATACGGCAGTGTGTGTTCAGTATGTTCCGATTAGATTTTAAGTTCTGCATGCCCGAGTAAAATCCATTGTTTTTGGCTAATTTATGGTTAATTAATAATTATTTGTATGTTTTATTAGTAAAGAATGGTACTTTTGAGGTAACATAATATCGTTTTACTTATTCCATTTCAATATCATTGCTTGCTTTTGAAAATGACAAATTGACTATTTTGGGCTGCTTTGGGCATTTGGCTTTGTATTTCCTCCTTAAAGTTCTGCTGGCTCGCGTAAACTCTGTTGTTTGGGCTAATTAATGACTCATTACAAATTGTTGTTATGTTTTATGAAAATGGTACTTTTAAAATTGTTTAATAACAAAACAATATTTTACTGGTGTGAATTCAATACATGTATGATTGATTGGGTTTTTTTAAATCAAAAGATGACTATTAGTGTACATGATTGTTACTAATAAATTCGTCGGCACCTTAAATAAACAAAATAGCAAGATGGAAGGGGTTTTACAGCTACAGTTCGACCACGACCTGATTATTAATAAACATTTAAATAGAAATAAAATGCGACTTTTTGTTGGATCGCTATAACCACGTGCCTAATGCTATATGTCGGACGAAATCAATTTCGTCTCTAATTTCGGACGTACCTGACGGCGATACACATAAACTATACGGATGACAATTTGCTCTCAAAGTCGTTTTTGCATTATGCATTGAAGTTAAGTCGTTATGGCAACCTTCGTAATATCATAATTATGTGAGCTTTTATACATTAACGTGCAAAAATGCTGGTCTGTTGGGCAAATAAATAACAAGCTGACGGACGTTTCGGTAAAGATAAACAATATGTAATATGGATTTGAAATAAACAACTATCATTTGTATTTTAATTTCTCATGGTGTAATTTAAATGTGAACACATAACTTACGAAAGGCTTCGAAAATATTTGTCATTTAGTAAATACATGTATATTAAACACAATTTCATATAAACTTGTAACAAAACATCACGCATGTCTGTGAGTGATTATATGTTGATTATCTCTTCCTTTAGTTGTATTTTAATCATATCTGTATAAACTAACAGTATCGTGCCTGGGAAATTGTTGGACATGAAACAGTGCTAAATTTAAAACAAATTTACCAACGGAAGTGAGAACAGGATCCTAATAGATTTTGAAAGCAAACAGTATTTAAATCAATGCACTTTTCTAGTGTCAGATGAATTGTCTTCAATAAAAGTTGATCGGTGGTTTTTCAATCGTTTATTTATATTAAAAAGACATTTAAGGGCTAACAAATATGTTTTGTTTCTTGTTTCAAACTTTGTTTAAAGTTTTGAATTTTTGCGCATGCCATGAACATGTACATATCTCCTATTAGCCAAGATATAGTGTTTGCAAATCCTCATTGCTGTAAGAAAACAGGTATTACATTAAGCATTGATATGTTATTGTCACTTATATTACGACATGTAATGTTTTGCTGTAAGTTCTTCGCGCTCAAAAAAACAACTACATTTGCCTGTTCATTCAGAAAAAGCAAAAACATTTTTTTGTTCTTTTGGCCTGTCTTTCTGGGAAACCAATCAACATTAAAGGTATAAATCATTGACAGATATGTTGCAGAATCATTGCGCCCCAAATCTGCGAGAATCACACTTTGCTTGAACATGGGCGTGTTTACCACTTTGTGTTTTACAGTGATATGTTTTGTGACCGCATTGGCACAAAACAATCATGCTACCTTTAATATTGTTAAGGGGGTAAAAGTTGTTAATGGGACGAAGATTATAAAAAGTGTTTCGCAGATTGACTGTGCTGCTTCCTGTCTTAAGCTGGCGGGAAATGGCGAATGCAAAGTGGCGGGATATCACAGCGGCTCTAGGGAATGTCACCTTAGTAGCCATATGCTTGAGGCTGCTGTAGCAAATGCGACAGATGAATGGAAAATACTTATTCCAGAAAATGGTAAATGATAATATTTATTTTACATATTTAGCTTTTTTTTAATTGTAAATAATATAATTATATCTCGTGTCACAGGTTAACATGTTTTGATGAGTGGATTGAAATTATTGTGAGTTCAACCTATATGTCATCATAGCTATTAACGTAAATAAGAGGTAAACACACTGAATTGATAGGAGGAAATTAAAATATATTCGTACAATACCATTATATACATTGTAAAAAACCGAATTTCGTGCCAAGAATTTAGAGACTGACTGAACATTTTAACACATAATATGCATAACATTTATCATAGGGTATAACGGTTTTAAATATTGTAACATGTAGCTGACATTTGTCTACGTATAAGATCATTTTCTTAAAATAAATATAAGTTTAACAAGCTGTTATTGTTACAATGCAAACGGGTTCTTGGTTTTACTGTTAAATTTACTAAGATGATTTTGATTCCACAACTTGGTATATAGTATGTATTTTCTATGATGTACTAACATTTGCAATACTTTGTTTATGGAATAACTTGTTTATAAAGTACAAAATGTATTTAACGACGTCGATTTCGTTTAAAAGTTTAAGTTGATAAAGTAATTTGAACAAGGTGGTTTATGCTACAAAGTAACAAAATCTTATACGTGATTTCATTTATAAGCATCTGCTGATGCTAAAATATTACATGTGATCGAAAATGTTTATTGTCGAAAAAGGTTTATTCAAAATCCATCAAATAAAGGAAAGTTTATTCGACGATAAGTTCATACGCTCTTGCAGCAATTGTAGAATAAAATACATTTGCAGCATACATACGCGTTTTAGAAACTTTATATGAATTTTCTGATAGTTTAGTTGACTTTTATTTAATGAATGACTCGATCAATGATACTAATGTATTGTTTGTTCAACTGATTATCATAAAATTGTGATTGATATTTAAGTATTAGTCGTTCATTTTTTCCTATTATACACCACAAAATGAAAGCGGTACAGTTTCTATTATTTTTTCTTTACAAAGAAAACCATTTATTCTAGGAACTAATATATTATATAACAATTATAAAGAATATTAATAGCAAACTACAGTGGTAAACACATGAGGGATCAAAAGGTGTGGTGAAATTTGAACGCTTGCTTATCGGTAGTTGGGACATGAACTTTTACAAACAGCACTGTTACATGTTTCAGGTCTTACACAAAGTTGAGCAAATAAAACGCCTGGTTAATTCTAGCGTCAAAACCAAACGTACACATACACGTGAAGCTGCGAATCTGCGAATATTGCAGAAGGACACATTCTTGCCCAATCCTAAATGTCCATACATCCGATTCCCTTCGCACTCAGTGTAATCATTGACAAAACAAGCCCAGCGAGGAATGTCGTTTCCGTCCATAATCACAAAGTCCTCGTCGCACCAGCATAAGGGTCACAATGCCTTATTGATCTCATCTCAGTAGTGGAACCTGGTCAAATCTCTTTTAAGGATGGCGTACAAGTCAGTAGAACAATCGTAGGAGATGATTAACACTAACCAGTAATGACGCACCACACAACCTATCCCGTTTCTGGGCGCATCAGTCTTTTAATCGATCTTTTTTACCACAACACACGTCTCCAACCATTATTAAAGGAATAACATTGTCCTCATCAGTAAACATTGTTTTTCAATGCACACACAATCAGTATGTGAACTTTTTTCAAAACACTGCTACGCAAAAGTGTTTTGTAACTTTTATAAGAGAATATTTTGTTTTGTTTCTGTCTCAGCAACTACTACCTCACCGTCAACAACTACCGCGACGCCTCCAACTACTACGGCAACGCCTCCAACTACTTCTGCTGTTCCAACCTGCGCCAATCCGCATTACCTTGTGAGTGGGCCGGATCCAATCCCTGACGACCAGTTGACGGCATCTACGTGGGAGTGGGATCAGTATAACAATGGAGATCACGGACCTTCCCAAGCACGACTCAATATGACCCGTGTCACGTATGGCAATGGTCCCAATGCAGGTTATTATGCAGGAGTGTGGGTACCTGATGTCAACATAGGTTTGAATACGGACCAATGGATACAGGTAGCAAAAATGTATTTTACTTTTATCTGGCATCTGATTTTCATACAAAGCACTCACTGTGACACGCCAAACTGTAAACTTGTTTACGTCCTGAATGATTCAACACAGTCCCATTTACGCCAGGATTTACTTTAAAACTATGATTTTGATAACATATAAGATTTGAATCACAAGTTAGAGGTACAGTTTTATATGTATGTCTTAAAACACCATACAATTTAAACAAACTGTTATTATTTATTTCATTATATATTTACATTTAAGGCAGACTTTAACAGTACACGGGTCATCACAGCCATCGCGACACAAGGCCGTGCCAGCGAGAACCAATGGGTCACCGGCTATCGCGTTCTCTACAGTCTCGACTGCACGGTCTTCACGACTTGCTCGAACGTAAACGGAACTCTGCTGGTAATTATGTGATATCTTCATCCTGCATCGGATAAGCGTTTTTAGTAAACTCTGGAGGATCAATGGTTCGAGCTTCAACGGAAGCGATACACTGATGATTTATATTAGACAAACTATTTAGTAACTTCTGTTGAACCCAAGAAAGTTAGTGAAACGTTAGTTATTTGACAGATCACCACCATATTAACATATCGTTGTGGTGTTGATAACGGCCTTGAGGCCAGTCAAAAACAGACAGAAAGAATTATGTGGTATTTGTTTAAACATTGCTTGCTTGTTTTCGTATTGGCTATGTAATTATGTGGTTTATAATCTGATATTTAGTACTTAACACTACACAGTTTTGACCATCACTATACTTGTTTACAGACATTCGCCGGTAACAGCGACAGGTCAACGATCGTGATCAACCCTCTGCCGACACCAGTGCTGGCCAGATGTGTGCGAATCAATCCGAGAGAATGGTTCGGCTTCATCAGCATGCGCTTCGACGTACTTGGCTGTTAGGCACAAGGTCCATCGAACTGCATTCCACAGCCTGGCACTAGAATTATGATCACCTTGATGTTTGATGAACTCGGTCGATGAGCTCACGTTTTGTCAATTTAATGTATAAGCAAGTGTCACACTTCATGTCAATCTGATCTTTTTCCTAAGCTTGTTTTAACTGCCGTAATACGATTTAAGGTCCGTTTATACACAGCGCGACCGCGAACGCGGTTTTTCGTCCTGGAATAGTTTAGCTATTTGTTGAAGAACCGTCTAAATAGAGTGCGAACGCGAACGCAACAATTTTTTGTTCGCGCGAACGACCGCCTTGATTGCCCCCAGAGCGAATTTTGTCAAAAGTTCGCGCGGCTTTTTTGCTATTTACCTATCAGCAAGTTCTTCTCTTGCATTATTTCTAGAACAGAAACGTGTATGTCTGACTGTTCCAAAAAAATTCTAGGCACTAGCGTCAGCCTAGTTTTTTTAGTGAAGTTTAGAGAAGAATGGACCACACAATGGGCAAGACAGAATCAATGACTTTTCAAATTAAGAACAATCATGGACTGTATGACAAAGCAGACAATATGTACTCATTGCGCCTACAAATACAGAACTGTGATCTTTTTTGTGTCTAATTATACCTGCACCATGATTCCAAATGACCAAATTTGATATCTCAAGCAAGTAAAAGACGAGCCGCTTTGTAATCCGTCGACGGTTTTCCGCGTTCGAGTTCGTGCTCTATTTGAATGGCAAAACCGCTCAAAAGTCGCGGTCGAGTTCGTGTTCACGTTGGGCGCGTTCGCGTTCGCGCTGTGTATAAACGGACCTTAAAGCTTTATTAAAAATCGGCAAAATAAAGAGTGGCCCGGTAAGCGGTTAGTCATACTGTTTGTTTGCATTTGACATTGTTATGACGAATGGGGCCACACCTAGTATTACTGCACGTTAAACTTTGTACAATATGTGCCTTATTGACCGGGCGCATACCTTTTCATTTACAAAAATGCCGACCTAGACTTAAAGCAAAACATCACTACAAACAATACCAACAAAAATGTACGACGACTCCTGTGCAATTAAGCATAGTTAAGATTAAAATTGTGCGGTTTTCGTAAAAAATGTAGAAACACAGTTTTTTAGTTTTAATATGTGACTTTTTTAGCATGGCAACAACTAAAGTGCCAGTTGCAGTTTCCATAAAATGCACAATGGGCGATTTTAATATACTTAAAAATCGCTATCAGTTCTATGTGAGAAGACGCGATCTTACGATGCCCATACAGCACCCATCCGATGTCTAAGTGTCTTCAATGACCCTGCCAAACATCGTATGAGCGCCGTGTACATTAAAGTAGTACCTTAATTTGTACCGGCATTTTAATATGTGATGATTGTCTAATATTCTCGACCTTGGAATTAGAACAGTTAGAACTTTTTCATTTTTTTCCTAAAAAAATGTATTGGCTTATAATTTTCTTGTTTGATTCAAAGCTGATATTTGAGCTAAAATCAATATGTTGTAAGGTAAACGTTTCAATATTTCATTATAATATTCATAAACAAATATACTACTGATTAACAGCTTCAATAAAACCGAGGCTGCTGTTTTCTCGTGCATGCTATGCTTCCTGAGGGCTTTCCCTTTCATCAGTTTAAAACATTGTCGGGGTATGTTGATGGCCCCGCAATAATAAGAGGCAAGCGCCTTTCCAACTGCGCTACTTTTCTCCCAATTAATGTGAGTGGCATTACTGGTTATATAGGTAACTGATATAGCCAACGATGGTCGCAAGCACTCTATCCAACCAGACTTGCTCCAGATCATTTAAAATTTTCGGTGAAATGATAACCAAACACAACAAATGCACGGTACTTCTTAATAAAACATATATATAAATATTACTTGCAATGTTCTGTATGTGGTGTGTTAATATCGGTCAGTAAAGAAGAACGTTCTACACACACTTTAAAATGACAACATTTATTTTAACATATAAGCACAAATGCTCCAAAATGGATAGAAAACAAGAACGGATTCTTATTAAATCAAAAGACAAGCATCGTGATATCGAGTATGCTAATAAAAATGTCATCATATAAAATATAACACACACTGATAGTTTGTTTTAAATGTCTGTTACGTATTGCTGTTTTGCGTGGTTCGTGCTGTGATTAGTGTGTTTTTCCTGGCCATTTAGTCATGGTTCCCTTAAACTTGACCCTATCTACATTGTTTGTAAAATTGTTATTTGACCAATGTCCAATATAACGGGGCTTTTCGTTTTATGTTTTCAAGTGTGCACATTTGTTATCTACCTATTTAAAGATTAAGGTTTTGTTGAAATTAATGTATATGTAGCGTGTGTTACCGAGAGAACAAATAGGAATCAAATAAAATTAATCAACACATGCTACTACAGTCAACTATGATATAGCGTACAGAAAAAATGTTATCTTCTGTTTGGCATACAACAATTTATCTTAGCTATTTACATGCGAACCTGTATTAATTTTGTACAATACAACGTCACTGTCATTCATAAACTAACCATTCCACCATTTTTCTTCCTTTTTGTTGCCTTTTTTGAAGGTTGAAACTCCTGCCTCTAGCGTTCTGCGTTCTTTCCTTCTTTTAACCATGTGTACTGCTTTCGGCCTTATTGTGGCTACATGCTGTATAACAAAACAACATTTTTCATCGTTTCCAATTATGCAACTAAAGTTAGATAGATATGTACATACGCAGACAAATTCACTGGTGAAAAGGGCAATTTGTTTGTGTTTCCTTGATATTTTGCAGTTGTTTCTTTGAACACATATATTGTTTGAGTCTTCGTAATGATAAAATGTCGGACATATGCACTAGCGAAGCAAGTGGACTTCACTAAAAAGAGTTCGCTGGTTTTTATGTGGTGTCGTGATTGTTGGTAAAATTCCATTTTTAAATACCAAATTTGAGAAATGCGTACTAAATAACAGAAATTGTGCATTCTTCGTACAACCTAAATACTTCCATAGCGATACTTTCCAATTGGGGGGCACCCTTATTCAAACATACTATAAATGTATCATCTGTTGGCATATAGTGGATAATTGCATTACTTTTCAATACAATCTTATCTACATGTTCGTCTTACACTAAAACGATTTCATTATAATTTCATCTCTTTTTATGGTCACATGTGTGTGGTTTTAAAAAATAAAGCACTTTTATCTTTTTTGTCGTGTTCACTTATTTGATTCTGGTAATTATTTTCTTAGCTTAAGCGCTGGGAACCGACTGTCGTGAACAGGCACAGACCACGGTGCTGTGCGAAACAGACCTAGCGAAAATAGTAAACGTTAACGTTATAATTTATTTACCTAATCACCCAAATTAAATGTAAATGTAATACAATATGCAAATAAAGGTATCTTTCATGTGTTCCTGGTGCGGATGGGAAAATCCAGCCCTAGGGGTTCGTGCAGCAAGGCGGTAACGAGGCTTGCCGCAGGACGCAGGAACACATGAAATATACTTATAGTCTCAAACGTTCTGGTAATAGCGGTCCGCTCGTATGGATCTCGTAAAAAAGCTTTAAAAAGTAAATAGTTGATTTGATCTTTTAATTGTGCTTAGAACTTTCAAAAGATAATCGCCTTAGATTTACATGTATTCTACGTCGTTTAGCACAAATGGTAAACTCTAAAGACGGAGTGTTGCGCGGAATTATTACATTGCTACCAAAAGACTAAGCGGCTTAAATTAAAAATAGAGTCAAACGTCAATTGTGGTCAAACTGTTGTTTGTCCGAACTCTTACTATAATATGAATTTAAAAATTTAAAAATAATTTTACAGGAATGTTAACAATAATGATACAGAGTGTCGCGTTAAACGTCAACTTAAAGAATGTCTTCTTGTTTTGTGGCATTGTTTCTTTCCAGCACTCAAGGAATATCTACCTATATATACCAAAAAATGACGTCACGTCCGGTACGGAATAACAAGTTTTTTCAACGCTCTCTCAAAATTAATTATTATATTTAATACAAACGTTATTTTAATCGTAAGTTGTACAAAACATCCAAAATGGAAGAAGACAATGTTATTTTAGCAATCACGAACGAAAACGAAGCTGACACATCGACTGCCGTAAAAACGGTAAATATTTCTGAAATGCGAAATTTTGAAATGAACTGTTCAAAAGCGGAAAAACGGTTATTTGACTGTTCAAACAGAGGATGTGAAATAACAGTTGAAAGAACGGGTGGAGGAATTGTGTTAAAATTAAATGCTGGTAGCTACCAGTTGGTGAAAAGCGCTGCGAAGGAATTCTATACTGGTGAATCTCAGGTTTTGGCATGTACTATTACACCAGT
>Ga0224511_10003557_pt1 | contig 11313 bp, 2 predicted proteins | sample SF_May12_sed_USG_2_FD_169988 | JGI IMG/M metagenome (GOLD analysis project Ga0224511, IMG submission 169988) | Sediment microbial communities from San Francisco Bay, California, United States - SF_May12_sed_USGS_8_1 | ecosystem: Environmental > Aquatic > Marine > Sediment | place: USA...
CGCCACAGGAAGTGTGTTGCTACGGAAGGTGACTATATTGAGAAAGTTTAGATGATGACGTCTTGTGTGACGTTAAATGACGCTCGTTTGTGCGCCAGATCACCGTTATGTGTGTTGATTGTTTGTAAAAATTTTTAATTCCTGTTCTATGTATGTTTTCGAAATTTTACATATTGATAAGAAAGATTTTATTCTATTTAATAGTGTTTTTATTTTTTGTCTACTATAAGAAATCGTTAATCTACAGAGTTAATTAGTCCTTTTACTTCTGCGACAACTCTCGTTAATTGAATAATTATGCTAAGTTTGCTGATGTGAGCTGTCAGCAATGATATTTTATATATGCAAACTTTGCATAAAACAAACAAGCAAAGAGCTAGGATGTGGGCTACTGTGGATCAGGGTGTGGCATGCCTGTTATCAAATATGAGTATTGCAACAAGTGTACCAGTAATTTACATCAATTAAAATAAGTTCGATAGCACATACACAACTTTGAGCTACTTATATTTTTCATTTCAAGTCTTTTGTTTTAAAATTAATGTTTTAATGGACTATATAGACATAAAAACTTCGACATTAAACAATTAAAATGTGTTTTTTCGCCGTAAGCCTGTGGAAAACCTCTACAGAGCAATCATAATAATTAAAAATGGGGCAACTGCAGTTTTTCAAAGCTAAATTAGATGCTGTTGAGACATTTAACTTCTGAATTTTCTTGTTCCTTTTTTCCAATTGTAGTGCGAATTGTTACTGTCTATCCAAACATAAACGTTTTTGTTTTTGCACATTAAATCATCGACTAGGCTATTATAAATAACGAGAATTGAGTAATAATACTTAGTTTGAAACCTTAGAAACTTTGAGCATTTATTTTATATTAAGAAACTTTTGCCCTGAAATCAACTTTTTTAAAGATTAAAGAAATAAAACTGCTACGTTTTACTGTATAATGCAACAACTAAACATGTGTTTTTTCGCCAAAACTCTGCGGAAAGTATCTAAATAGAACTTTGAATTTAATAGGCTACTAGTATATGGAGATTTTAGGACAACATTAGACTGCTTTTGAAACATTAAGAAACATATTTGTATGTTACAGTTTTTATAACGACGCATTAAACTTTCTGTCGAAACAACTAAAGCGTGTTGTTTTCGATTTCAATTTGCAGAAAACCTCTGTAGAACAATAAGAATATTTAAACATACGCAATACTGACACTTTTAAAAATATCTGGACTCCGTTGAATCATTAAGATACATGATTTTTGTTTTAGATAGACAGACAGACAGACAGATAGATAAAAATGGATATGTGACTTCAATCATGCCAAATACATGTAAATTAAATACAAGGATAGCCCAAAAAAGAATTAATTAAAATCTTATTACTCTTGTTTTACTCTTATACCGCGACATTGAATTGTCTATCAAAACAGCAACACTTACTATGTGCACGCCTTTAATCAACGAAAAGCCTAAAACCCAACCATAAAGTATTAACACCGGTAATATAAATCAGTTAACAATACGTTTAGAATTGCTAAAATATTGAGCACGAATTTATAAACGTATTATCATTTTTTTTCCCGATATCAATGTGTCGATGGCTATAGACAATAAAAATGCGACATAAAATTTCTCCCCAGTACATGAAAGAACATTTTACAAGCCAAGACACCGTCTATACATATGGAACTCGACTAAATAGTCATGGTGTTTTATTAGTAAGCGTTTAATGCGACATTTCATTGCCTTTCACACCAAGGAAAATGGTCGTCGTCTGTTTTTGAAGTAGCGGATTTGACAAAAAGGGCCCTCAAAAAGTATCTCAAAATGAGTATTAAAATTTCTGCCACAAATGTCATTTCATTTGCAATTCATTTTCGTTGAGAAAGGCTTTTCTTTTGTCATAAAAATATTGAATGTAAGTAACCACTTGATTACAGTTATGTTAACTGGTTTTTCAAAATTTTACGCAATGGTCGTTGATAGCTACAGAAGACTTATATAATTATACTGTTTCATTAGATATAGCTACATTAAAGGCTTTCACAAAAATATCTGCAATTAATGTCGGAACATTTTTCATGACAAACGGATAGAGCTCTAGTCACAAAATTGCACATATTTGAGCATTTGAGTGCAGTTACTTACACATAAATTTAATGTATTGTTAAAGTGGTTTATAGCAACATTTGATGTTCAATTTCTTAAACATCTGAAAAAGGATGTTTGTAGGCACAGTTGTTCTGTGTTAATTATACAGTACATTAAAAGCGGGTTAATCCAAGGTCAGTTCTTCACTTGATTTTATAAATAAAATGTTGTTTTCAACCACAGTAAACGTTTTGCTTTGACGGCAATTTTGATATGCCAGACCTTTATTTAGTAATCGCCAAGTTAACAAACTAAATCAATAGACAAACTAATTGATCAGTTACATAATATTTTTTATTGTAAGTAGTATTGCACATAACAAATGACAATAAGCTGACACTATAAAAACATTCAATATATGAAATATCCTTATACAAAGTATTTAATATAACAAAAAGTTCCAGTGACTCATTATAAGAGCCAAATAAAATTTAAAATAAAAATAACCATAACTGTGGTAGAAAGATAGAATCAACAATATTTTGAAATGAAAAAAGCCGATGCCAGATTGTTTTAAATCACATGTGGTAGACGATTTTCACATATATCAATATATTTATGTTTGTTAGAGCCATATCCTTTTAACAGCAAATTACCATTTGTTTGTAAAACATTCAAGTAAATATTCAAGAATTTTTTAGTTTAAATATTAAAGATTATGCTTATGTTCACATACATGAATAAATGAATGTTATGGTTATTATATTTATACGAATTGGTATCTATTGAAATAATAATTATATCAATTGTAATCAATGTTTCAAGCAATTATCAATTTGCTAAAAAAACAGCATGTAATATAAAAAAATACATAATGCATGGTTTACGTGGTATTTAAGACACAATGACGAGCATTCATCCTATTGATGTAATGTTTCATGTAGTATTTAAAAACTGTTAAAAATGATCACGCATTGACAAATACACCATTTGTATTAAAACACTGAGGTCAGGTTGTGAAACATATTGAAAAAGATATTTTTTGAAAACCTATATATTTAGTTACCAATGTATTAAGTGTATCAAAACATATTTTGTAGTACCTTACAGATTTGGCAACTCATTTAAAATTTGAATGTATGTGCTAAACAGAGAATAGTGTAATAACACTTCCAGAGATCAACAAGTATAATATAAGTTATAAATGAATTGCCATCAGACAAAAGACATATTAAGGTACCACATTATAGACTGCTATACCCTACAGACGTCAACATCAAGAAAAATAGGGCTTCCAAAATTTATTTTTAAGTGTGTTTCACCACCACCTCAGTCCCTTTTTATGTCACACTTATATTTTACATTGTGTTTATTAATCCAAACTATCTCCAGGTCCACAGACCCATGAGGACAATATGTACATGGTTGAACAGTGACAAAAGATTTATGATAACAATATGATAAACCTTACACAATGTTAACAGATTTCCTGATTATCATTTACAAATAAATAAAAACTCTTTTATCAGTGGTAATAACTTTGGAACACCTTTATTATACATAATTATATTGCAGCTAATAAAATAAGCATTTAAAGTCCTCACATAAATTTTACAAAATAACTTTATAGATCTAGTGAACATATTATTTTTGTTATAACATGATGATAATAATCTAGATTTTTCTAGATGAATTCCACAACAGAAAATGTTGTCCGTTAATACACAATATACAGTTATGGGTTATTGTAGACTTATCAATAAAAAAAATGGAATATACTTTCCACATATGTTTGCTTGTTCCAAGTGCAGAGTACAAGACAATCACAAGGAAAACAAATGCATTGTTCATACAAATAAATGGACTTAATCAAGTCAAGCTATACATGATATAAACAGTTCACATTTAAACATTATTATTGAATGTACATTTAAAGATTATTATTGAATATACATAAAAATCTTATTTCAAAAGCTTCTTAAACATACATGAAAAGTATTTTTAGAACTGAAAAATCACTGAGCCAACCATATTTGAAACAGTATGTGATAGTTAAACATAAAATAATGTCAACGAACATATTTAAACCTAAATTGTAAAAGTTTAACAAGCTAATGGTGTTGCAATAGGTCATGAATTGAAGAAATAACAAGAAACGCTGCAATGCGAAGAAAACCAGGTTTTCAACGATTCAACCCAGTATTATTTGACAGGAATAAGAAATGAAAGATGGCAATGATAAAAAAATGATGTCGTTATTTTGGTTGCATTGGTTGCATGCACTAAACAGTGTCAATAGGCCAAAGCAAGTTATTGAGCGGAAACTGAATTTCTATTTTTAGTAACAGTGACCTTGACATTGATCACAGACACCTGAGTACAATCCCAAGCTGTGTCTTGATGTAAGCTACCCATACAGCAAGTTTGGTGTCAATAGGCCAAAGCAAACTAAAGTTATTGAGCAGAAACTGAATTTCTATTTTTAGTAACAGTGACCTTGACCTTGATCACAGACACCTGAGTACAATCCCAAGCTGCGTCTTGGTGTAAGCTACCCATACAGCAAGTTTGGTGTCAATAGGCCAAAGCAAACTAAAGTTATTGAGCAGAAACTGAATTTCTATTTTTAGTAACAGTGACCTTGACCTTGATCACAGACACCTGGGTAGCAATCCCAAGCTGCCTCTTGAGATAAGCTACCCATACAGCAAGTTTGGTGTCAATAGGCCAAAGCAAACTAAAGTTATTGAGCGGAAACCAAAAGTTGACGCCCACACGCCCTCCCGCCCGCGGCCGACTTCAGCATTACAATAACCAATCGTTGAAAACCTTGTTAAAAATGAAAAAAAAGAGATATATATAACTAAAGTACATGTAGTTGAAAATAATCTTTACATTTTTCTGTACAGGGAAAGTTGGACTTTGCGTTCTTCCGCTGTAAAAAATAGCAAAACATGCATGTTACATTCACAAAAACATAACAGAATCTGTATCTCTAGCCTACCAATTATTAAATATTGTCGCTGTCATGTAAAATCCCAATGACTTTTTGGTCACCATTTTACAAAATTTCCATGAGGTTTTGCCCCTTGTGTTTTTTCAAACAATTCATAAAAATGCTTTTATTATGTAATTGTTTTACATCTTGACTGCACCCCCCTCTAAAATTATATAAAAATAAAATTATTTTTTTGTAATCATTTAGGAAATATCATGGACAAAAATATGTGTTTGAATGAGTTTAGAGATTTCTTCACTCAGGGCAGATATATATTAACCTTGCAGACCCTTACATTAAAGTTTGCACAAAATCAAGTTTAAATGTTTAAGAAGATTTTTTGATAAAACCTCACAAAAGACAATGGACAATTGCCTTACAAAAGTTTACCACAATCACTTACTTTGATTGAAACAGAAGGTGTAATTTACCTATTGCCAATCCTACTTTCTCGGCTCTCAAGTCACTGGTGGCCTTGATTTCGGAGAGAATAGAATCTGCTGTTTTGTAAGCCACTCCAGTGACTGACTCTAGGATGGCAACCATCCCTTCTCGTAGCAGAACTTCCTTAATGTAGGTTGTTTGTAGACTGAAGCAAGAGCAATATAAAGAATAAATCCAAGGAAATACTAAATGTTAAGATTAGATGTTTAACTCGGATTTATGAAACCTATGTTGTAAAGAACTGATGGATATGTTATAAATTAAAAAGAGCATTCACAGGGCAACACTGTTTACTATCAACACTTTTTCATATCTAGACCCAAAATACTGAGGGTAATATGTAAATGTCATTCAATGCAAAGGGGGTTTATAAACTTTCTTTTTTTGACACCGTTATCGAGAAGAGACATAGTTTCATAAAAATAAAAATCAAGATGATACTTTTAACAATGTTTAAAGATGGGTGTGTCTTTATAATCTTTTTATTTGTAAGTAATAATATCAACAATCTGAAAATACAAGATCTTAAATAAACTTTGAAAAATTGTCTTTGGACTGATTTACAGAATTCTGGAAACAGAAAACAGCTCTGACTGTTACTTCTTCTGGTGAAGTTAAATTTTACAAACATGACACACGCTTTATTTTATTGTATTTTACGTTTTTCCTTGATTATTATTGATAAAATGTGTAAAAGTTTACTATCAATTACTTACTACTTGTCATTTTTGAAGAGCTTCAGTATCAGCGGATCTTTCAAACCTTTGATGTAAGGTTTCGCTGCGAAGCTGTAAGTGTCGCTGAAATACATGATTTAACATTGCTGAAATAGGTTTCTCAGATATTTGTATAAATGTTGAATCATATTTTATTATATACTAACAATAATGTTTGGAGAAAAGTAGTTATTCAATCGCAGGGGCATTAATTGATTATGAAAGAGGACCTTGGAAGTTTTATGCCAGTACTAAATCTCTGGCCCCAGTAGTTTTATACGTGACTTTAAATTTTCATTATTGGACCTTATTTTGGTTTTATTACCTTAGTGATTTGGAAAAGCATCAATTTGAGGACTAGTTTTTAACATAATAAAAAACAAGAGGGCTCAGAGGGCCCTGAAACGCTCATCTGAGACAGAATTTTTAAGAGTTCCCTTTTTTCATGGCTTTATGTACAACAGACGACACCTGGGAGGTCTTTATCTGAAGAAGGCTATAGTTTTAAAATTTAAAAGTTACGTTTTTTAAAGAATTTTCTATATTTGACCTGGTGACCTAGTTTTTGACCCAAAGTGACCCATATCCGAACTTGGCCTAGACATTGTCAAGACAAACATTCTTACAAAGTATCATAAAAATCGTATCACAAACGTGGTCTATAGAGTGTAAACATCAAATGTTGACGCACGACAGACGACGGACAACCCACTTACCACAATAGCTCACCATGAGCACTTCGTGCTCAGGTGAGCTAATAATAAAACTAAATATTATATGTTAATGTTTCATCTAGGGCAAGGCAAGATTTGACACACGGAGCCTAATTTTAAATGATGATTTTAAGAAAAGAAAATATACAAAATATGAAAGCTGTTATCCATAATTAGTCATTCAAAATACGTACCTGTCTTCAACCTGAACAGTGTCTTCTGTTATGAAGTGTTCAATGCACGACCGGGCCTGTTACGTGATAAACATATGTCTTAAACACAATAAAACACAGATTGACATAAAAATTGTTAATAAACACTGATACTTAAAGAAGCTAGGTCGATCTAATACCCTTATCATTGGTCACAAAAATGAGTGTGTTAAGTGTACAAAACAAAATGACATTTAGTTAATATATATGCTGCGCGCCATGACAAAACATGCATTAATGACATTCATAAGTATTAAAGCAATTTACTTTTATTTCAATGCAAATTGAACTAATTGACTGGTTTTTAAATGGTTCAGATCAATTTTAAATTTAGGTAGCATACTGCTTAATGTATAAGGATTACAAAATTGTGAAATCAGGTGTTTTTAAGAAAAGGTGGTTTGCTGCCTTCAAAGGGCTATCAATGTTCCTAACAATTACAATATAGGATTATGTTTTGATATTCTTACACAGAATATGTTACAAGAAATAGATCAAGTGTTAAATATAAATTCTTTAAAATAAATATTTTTAGAGCGTCATTTTAACTTGAAAATGATAATTTTGACGTCATAAATCTTACTGTATAGCTGAAAACAGCATATCCGAACCCGTATGTGTTAGGCAGCTTCTGCTCCCTGAAGAGCATAGTGGTCTTCATCCATGGGTGAATGCTTGGGAACAGAAAGAAAACATTTGATTAAACATTAACACTCAATTAAATTAGTAAAGAAATGATAAAACAACTTCAGTTTATGTGTAAAACAATTGCAATATTCATCAAAACAGTTATAAGATAAAATAATTATGTAATAAATTTTAGGAAAAATTCACTTTGAAATGTTTCAAAAGTATGCGAAAATGAAAAATCATCATAAAGTTTAATTATTAAAATATAATTGTGCAAGGAAAATACATCAAAATGGATTGCTCAATTTAGTCATGTGACTGTTTTTTCTTTCTGGAAGAAAATATGTAAAGCTATGTTGCCCAAATTTTATAAGATTTTAAAATTGATTTGCCTATAAATTTTAAGGTAATATTTTTTCTTATTAAGGAACCATTTTTAGATCTTTTAGGCATAATTTAAAAAACAACTTGTTTGTGCTGTTATAAGGTAAGAAAAATATGATTATTGCATTTTGCAAACCTTTTTTCTAACCAAATGATCTTGTTATGCAATTGAATATAACTGCACTGTTAGAAGTGCACCCAAATTGATGTCTGGTTCCTGTAGGTCCTTATTCATTCAGGCTTTGTAGCAGAATTCATTTTTTCGGACAAAGGCCTGTCTCAGTAGCTTACCCTGAGCACATTGTGCTCTACAGCAAGTAAACAATAAATAATTCATTTAAATGTATTAAACATCAAACAAAAGTACCTCCGTAGACCACTCAATGACAAGACCCTTCTCACCCTGTTGATAGCAGACTCCATCTAAAATGTATATAAAGTAATAAATTAAAAAAACTTGTATGCTACAAAAGAAATATCTAACTAAAATTAGAACTTGTGCATGCATATCATATTGTTGAAGTATGTTCAGTGATATAATTGCTAATTCTCTTGATTGCTTATTGTTTAACAAGATATTCTTTTGGAATGAAACCCATTTTTCTATCAGCAAATGCTTCATTTTTGGACAACTTGTTTGTTATGGATTATAATGCAGTCAGAAGTAGGATAATGAAATGCAATATTGTATTAATATTTAATTAAATACTACATTGATAAACAAGTGAAAAATGATTTCCAATGACATAGATGTTCCGGATTTTCTTATTAATACATGAATCATTTTCATTTACGAGTTATATCCCAGAAGAGAAAGTGTGAGCCAGGAACAGATCAGGACAAAGTGGCAACTGTTAATGCTCTCCTTACAGAAAGCATGATTAGAAATCAAGCTTTTATCTAGCTTACATTTAGGCATGCTATTTCTGCAGTTATGAAGTATTTACTCTCAAGACTCTCAATGTCAATCTCTTCGCTGTCCTCATCCATCACCTGCAATATAATATTAGGACAATGAAATATACATCAAAATCATAACCGTGTTCTTTACAGCTAGATGTTCACAATGCTTGGCACAAAAACTAATAAACTAAAACCTTTCCTAAAAAAATAGCACTCAATATTTTGCACAGAAGTACATGATAACAAATATTCCTTTGAACAAATGCTTGTTAAGTAGGGTTAGAAAAAACAGTCAGAAGCTGTATCGATACTTTTAATACAGACTTTGCTTATACAATATGTTTTCCATACCATACTCATGTACATGCCTTGAGGTTTCGAAATCAAGAATTTTGGATTTCAACAACAATGTGAATGTTTTGAATTTATCTAATACAGTTAATCCAACAAATGCAAGTGCTTAAGGAAAATGATCACTATTGAAGTGTGTACCGTAGTATTATTCACAAAGTGTTAGTTCAACAAAATTAGGATCAAACTCCGTATGCTAAATTCATTTGCTAAATTTTATGTAAAGCAAGTTGGAATAGTTTTGGGTCAGGAATAGTGACATTGTTGTTTTTTTGCTGTCACCATGATCTGTATCAGTACATCATGATGACCATATCGGTTGATTTCTGTACCAAAAGTGTTCCAATATTGACTGTATCATCCTTGCTCTAATGTTGCTTGAGTCATGTTCAATCTTTTTTGCAACGCTTACTTAACTGATAAATGACCGTGACGTTATTTTTCATTTGGAGCCTGGCAATGTTTGTTACCATATGTAACTAAAACATATGTAACTGTTTTACAGATAAACATGTTTAATAGAATTTTTCACTATCTGTAATATACATATTGCCCTGTATCATTTGCAAAAACAAGTAACATCAAGTAAACCGAAAAACAAATTTAAAACCATTTTCAACGAATTTAAGTAACAGCCCTAGTATTTATACTTGTAGCATACTTTACCTGGTAAAAGTTTGGCACTGTGTACTTGATCACCGGTTCAGTGTTGGTCTTATCTGAAAATTTGTATTGCTGTGAGATTTTCATTAAATAATTTTTTTTTCTCAAAAAACTGTTGTAAACATTGTTAACAGAGGTTCAATGATCACAATAGTGTTGCAATTACAGTACAGAGGCTCTTCAGTACTTACTTTCCGCATATTAACTAAGAAAAAGTATTTAGAATAATACTAGAATTTACTTAAATTAATATATAAACCAATAAAGTTACAATAAAATCTAGTACCCTTGCAAATTTCGCAGAAATATGTTGCCATATTTTTCGCTTGTTCAGTACTGATTCCCACACATGTGCCGTGATACCAGACATTGCATTGGTCACAAGATCTGAAACCAATCATGGGGATGTGGTTAGCATTATGGGAAAAATAATTATGAATAAATTGATTACAGATGATTTAGAGTTACAATGTCTAAATAGGCATGGCAAGTATTTTTGAATGCTTTGTCAATTAAAGGAGATATTAGTTGATTGTTATCAAGCTCATTATCAGTATGCCTGTTAATAAAACTAACATAATAAAATTGACATTTCAAAACAATATATTAAAGCCATGTGTTTTGATAGGTCAACCATTAAACATAATGTGTAATTTATTTCAATTAAATTAAATCTTCTTACATCATAAAGCCTGAACCGTCGGTAGAGCGACACAAGCAATACACCTTTCGTCGCTGTTTTTTTGGTGTTTCATAGACAAAAGAAGACCTTCTCTACAAATTCAAACAATGAAAAAAATGAGAATGAAAAATAAAAACTGAAAATAAAATAACCCATATTAATGATATATATATATATATATAACATATAAATATTTTGCCCCTTACAAATGAATCACTTTTTTGAATACAATTTGATCATATTATACCTTAAAATAAAGATAGGTGTATTATAGTCTATTGACATATATTTAAAATTTTGAAAATGTGCAGTACATTTGTATAAAACAAAAAATACTTAAAACCACTTGGTCCTTTTGGCCTTTAGTGTCCCCCAAGTCAGCCTTTAAAAATGTAGCAGACCCCAGCCTTCAGCTTTGGTCCTAAACATGTAAAAGGCTGACTAGTCAGCCACTAACAGGCAGGAAGGACCAATGTGGTGTTTACTATTTCATAAATACAAATTTATCTGATGTGGA
>Ga0224511_10003558_pt1 | contig 11310 bp, 6 predicted proteins | sample SF_May12_sed_USG_2_FD_169988 | JGI IMG/M metagenome (GOLD analysis project Ga0224511, IMG submission 169988) | Sediment microbial communities from San Francisco Bay, California, United States - SF_May12_sed_USGS_8_1 | ecosystem: Environmental > Aquatic > Marine > Sediment | place: USA...
TTTGCAAAGATATGATATATTTATATCACTTGTAAAAAAATTGTCACTGAAAAGCTTTTTATAGTTTTTGTGGGCCGGTGAAAATCCACCTAAAACCATAATAATTTGATGCATTATTTTGACGTCATTTTACTAAATGACGTCAATTGAGCATTTGGACCAAAAGTCACACGTCGGGTCACATATATTTCTGAAAACTTTAAAATTTGCTTTATGACGTTATTGTATCCTTTGTTTTGTATTATTCGTAAAATATATTATGTTCTTTTATTTAATTTATTTTCTGTGTTACTGAGCTTGCAAATGATGGCAGCTAATATTAAGGACCATAGCGTTGACAATTGTTAGTTTTATGAACTATGTTGAAATATTGAATGTAATACTAATACCAACTTTAATGTAAAATGCACAACGTATATGATGTAAGAATACCGTTTTTAGGAAGTTTTGTAAGCTCGTGCTTGATCAATTGTTTAAATTTACATATCGACAGAACGCTTGAAATTACGAATGTTCCGACAAATGTGGGAAAGCACGTTACGTGAAACTTTGTATGTGTGTTAAGGGAACGATACACGATAGATTTAATATTCTGATTGGCCTGAATAGGGTTGTCGTTACATGACGTTACCTAATCTGACAGACTAAAAACTGGTGCACATTCACTTGAAAAGAATTGTTTCCTGTGGTGAATTGTCTGCTCGTGGTGGTGTTGTTCACAAGTGTACGACAACACGTACATTAAGATTTTCATTATCTTACAATGAGGCCAGACATGTAGTGCTCCCTGACATGAAACACGATAAACTAGACGAACACATGCAAAGTATTGCGCAACCGATCCGGTAATAGAATGGGACAAGTAATGTAAATATAAATGGAAGAGATGTTCACATATCGATAACCTTTCTCTGACGTGTGACACAAAAAAGCCAAATGTCATGGCATTACAAATCTACAACTATAACGGTATGATGTACGTAGGCACAACGAAAATACTGACAAAGACAAACGAATAAGCAATATTGACTTACCAACAGTGTTTTCATATAAAATACACTGAATATATATTTTACCCGCTAAACATCATTTAATACATTTTTATTTAATTTATCATCCGCATTAAAAAGCATGTACACGCAAGGCCATAACTCATTGTGGAAATGAAATAAGGAAATAATCCGCCATGGTATAATTATGCAATATCTAAAAAAACTCTGAAGAAATAAAGCATGATTAATTCTCTCTTTGTGTCCTTTGTGGGCATTTGTAGGAAGTAAAGAAATATTCTGTTAAGACTAGCAAGAATAAAATAGGGCTTAATGTAGGATCATTGTAATGGACTTCCAAGGATGCCCGTATGTTCTGCGTGTTGTTCTAAGTGTTTGATTTGGTACGGGCCATTTTGTGATGGTGCCTTTAAACCTGACCTATTTACATTGTTTGCAGCATTAGTTCTTCAATTTGTATGTTCAAGCTTGTCTGATTTTACATATAGCTTATATATTATTTTTCATTATATATTATTTTTCATTTTCAACCATATAACATCGTTAACATATATGTCAACCTTTTATTAAAATTACACGTAAATGGAAACGGTAACGACATCTTTCTACCTCCCCACATATCCATAGAACGATTTCTATCTTGCTTATAATATCAAATAAGCAATGATTGTCGGCTCGATAAATTTTGCTTAAAGGGTTTCGCGGGAGTATCCCAATGTTTTTCCTGCATTTAGATTTTGATTATACTTCGTATACCAACAGCTCACGTCTTTAACAAGTGAATTATAAAATAAAACATTAAGTCATCGGTTTTTTTATCGTAGGATGTATATTATGCTATTTTGCCTTCATATACTATTAAACTAAATTAATAAAAAAGTAAAAAAAACATATAATTTTCATGTGTTAAGTTTGTATATATTTATATCTTTTACTTTATCTCTATCAACAGCTGGAGTCAGAAAAGCGCATTTGTACACATTTTTGACACATTTTTGACAAATAAGATATGACATTTAGATTAAGGCGAAACGTTTTAAATGTGTAAAGCAATATGTTGTTATCATAAAACATAACCGTTTGGGGGTCATCGCACTTTTAACAGAGAAATAGTTAAAATAGAATTCACTGTAAAGGCAAATGTAATAAATACTGTGTAGATGAAGCTTAGTTATTGCTTTATACAACAAACACTATTTTCAAATTGTAGAAAATATCTTTTCTTATATCCTGACCCGGGCACAAAATGTACCAACTGCTAAAACCCTGGAAAAGTTCCAATCTCGGGTCTCGGGTTGAAAAGTATTGAAAGTAGTGACGTGTTGAAGTAAAAGTCAATTTTTAGCGTGTTTTGGCCATATTTATATTAAAATTATACTTAAAAGTAATCGCGAGCGAAGCGAGCGACGAAAAAATTGAGAAAAATTGGCGTTTTGGGCATAAAAAAATCATAGGTCCGCGGCCTTTAGGGGGGGCGCGCGCCGGGTGCGCCCCCCCTGGATCCGCTAGTGATTACGTTTATATAACTTATACATAGCTGAAAATTAGAAAAATAATAACATTGCGCAAATCTTAAGTTTCATTTTCATAACCATGTACATCGAGATGACCCGTCGAAACCGATGTCATAATAAACAAAAATAAACATAAATTATGACTCCATAGTACTGTTTTGTTAAATGTTCTGCGGATACAAAAGTAGACTTGCCTAAAGCACAGGCATTAACAACAAAATACTATTATCCAAAGACATTGTTTACGTTTAGCTTTCCGCACACAACAGTTGCAACAACAGATAACTGCATTAATAATTTAACCTCCGTGTAAAATGGAAATTGGGGGTAAAATATTCATTTGCACCAGAAACCATTATTATATTTAAGTCTATTTGTATATGCTTGCAATATCGACAACCTTTTAGCAAACACAACAAACGTAAGCCGTTAGCGATAGACTAAACTGATTTTATTTATAGCCTTACCTTTAAGATATACATGTAATGTGTATAATTAATCTGTGATAAATACAATGAGAGAAACCGCACATTAACTCACACCAAATTTAAAATAAGTCGCCAGTTTCAGATATATCACTATCAGGTGATGCGACATGATATGACTACGGGTTCGTCTCGGGTCCCGGGTATGCTGTCTTCATTTGTGCAGACATTTTTAGAAGAACATGTAATTATCAAATGCCCTGAATACATTAGATGACACAAACATATCGGTTTCCGTAAATTTCTTTTTGTTGTGACACTTGGCCAGACCACTAGATCCCCACATATCAGATCCCCATAAGTTCGTTACCTTAGTGACACATAAATTAAGACACCATAACATTTCTAGGATACCATGGTTAAGTCGCTCAAAATGACGGACTGTCGATAGGGGTATTCTTGGCGAATCGATATAACTTGTGATTTGATAGGTAACAGTTTGTGTCGATTATTTGCCCGCTACCTGGGTCTCAAATACAGCGGAAGAGAATGTGCACTCACGGTTACGGTTAGGTCGGCTTAAAGGGACGGTGACCATACCAATAAATATAAACGATCATGTAAACAATTATAAAACTCAATAATCATCTAGAAGACACAACTGTTAGTGTATCGTTTATAAAACCAAATGCCGAAACATGCGTATAGAGAGATATTTTTTATCTAAAAAATTATTTGTTTTCAAAGCAGAATAACCTGGATTCCGGGTGTTAGTAGCCATCTATATCTGAATAAATACTTTTGATGTTAGTCAACATTTAAATCGGTACATATCGTGTATACATTTTATACTAAAAAAATGTCAATGTTATATTATCGTTTTACTCTGTTTGACGTTAAAATACCATTTGTATTGATAGACGTACACAAAAGTGGTTTGAATAGATATATTACCAACCCTTTAAAGTACCAAACAAGATGATCATGTTCATTCAGTTGTCTGTAAATGAGACTAAAGCACATACCTTTGGGTCGGAAAGAACTCATATAAAACTATAGTTTTCATGTATATATGAGTCTCTGTCAACAAACCTCATGTTGAGTCTTTGACTCTTAAACATGTATTATAGTATGGCATCATATTAAAAACATGTTATATGTAAGACAGGTGCATATTTAAGTTGAACCACCGGAGACTCTCATTTTGTTTTATTTGTTTACACGAAAATATATAAAATGCAATAATGATTTATTGGTGTTGTTGTTTATTTTTAATACTCGACCTAAACATACAAGTAAATATCAAAATTGAACAAAGATAATAATGTTAAGTTAAACAAAACGACTGCATTTTGCGCAAAACAAAACTGTGTCATACCGGTGAATCCTAGAGCATTTAAACCCTCAGCAGCATCCGTTGCCATAGTTATGCTTTTAAATTACAGATTCACTTGCCCTGTATAGTTGTTTGTTTTTAATAATAAAATAATCTTTATATTTAAGACAACTTAAGTCCTAACTGATCAGTACTTTATCAATAATAGTTTACACTTGTCCCGTAATTTAACATTCAACCATTAATGCCGTATGTGCTTACATACATTGTGTATCTTGTCAATGGTATCCAGAATGAATGAGTCGTCACCAGCGGTGTATTGCTACATGCAGCTGCACCAACACCAAGGCGATCATTCAAAATTGGAGAAACAGTTCTTTTATTCAGACAGAAAAAAATTAATTTGCAATGATTGCTTGTTACATTTTGTTCAGTGTATTTTTTGTGACTGTTTTTGTGTGTGAAAGAGAGCCGTTTGATATGTTATGGTGCCTTAAATTATGCCGTCTGCTTTGTCTGCAACATTTTTATTCTTTCCTTATTTTCTTCAATTTGTATTTTATAACAGGACCGTTTAACATCCAAGCTCTCCTTAACGTGAGAGGCAATTGTCCTTCTGTGATTTCGATTTCGAACCCTATTCTGAAAGCAATACATCTAAAAACATGGTTCAATTTTTCGCACTTTACAGTAAAGGTTAACCATACATTAACAAAATGTAGGATTAATCGTTTTGATTTGCAAAATGTTATTGCCTTCGGTCAAGGTTTTGGTCCAAGTATGTGCCTGATTGGATGAGATAGATCCATCTGTTTATTTCCCAGTTGGAACATTAACATATATATTATATCTGGTGTCAATGTGACTTAATACATTTTGAGGCCTGTCCATTCCGAAAAGCATTCAACCTTTGTCCCGTGAGGTACGAGTTACGATAAATACGGACTGTTATATCACGCACCGTAGGCCGTCGAGCTTTATATCTCATATAAATGTAGATCTAATATGCATTATCATACTAATATAAAATGAAAAGAAAGCAAAAATGTCTGCTTTGGTGCAAATGTCATTTGTGTTTTCGTTTAAATATAAGAAAATATATATGTGTTAGAACTCACGCATTCGACATCAATGCACAGTTATATAATAATGTTAATAATGTAATTTAAGAAACGGTTCCATAACCAGTGTCCTTTTTTAAAAGCGATTATCCGGGCCGAACACATAACTAACCAGTCTGGGGACACTTGAGTATGTCAGCTGGTTGCTAATTTGGTAGTAAAAGGTAATCTATGGCAAGACTGCTCCACTTTCAAGAATAGTTAAATGTTGATATACGGCGTACAGTTACAAATCCCACAAAAGGTCACATAAACACACACACTGCTCTACGTTCAAGAAGAGTTAGATGTTGATATACAGCGTGTAGTCACACATCAAACACATATACAGTGACATAAACACATTCGTACTTTTCTCCTAACTTATAGCATAACTATACCATTAAAAAGATTAACAAATTAGGCTTGCATTCTCATATACTACTCAAAATTTGCTAAGGATCAGTATTTTGGCATTGCATATTTCATTCCTATCGCTAACAATACACCTGTACGAAGACCTCTTTATTGTGTACGTAAGTTATCGATTTGTCATGTACCTCTTGCAATAATTATATTTAATTCCTGTAAATCAATTTTCATATGTATTACAAATACACAAAAGTAACACACTGTAGAAAAAGTGATCCTTAGCAAATTTTGAGTAGTATATACCTTAAACTATTTTGAATTAACAGAAACAAATAAAATTAACCGAATTATAAGGTGTGATTTACAATCGTCATTTTCAGAAGATACATTATTTACATTTAACATAATTTATTGCAATAAAGATATATTTTTGAGAAGGTCAATTTTTTTAAAATTAAATTACTCTTTGTCTGGTGACGGCAAACAAGTGTTGAAAGCAGACTAGAAACCACACTGGGAGTATTTTCTTGGAAGTAAATCGTCATTTGCGGATGAAACGCTTCTATCCGGAATCTCTTCACCGCGATAAAAGTCCAAGGCCGCACATTAATTAAAATATCACTCACGATTTTATCTTAATGTTGTCATAAAAATACATCGAAAAGTTAAGTTCATCTGATTTGTTACATGTGAATTAAGGTGAGTTTTACAAAACAATTATATATATCGTATGTACATTTTTATATAAATTGAAGGGATATCGAAACAAAAATGCTGTCGATCAGTTGCGTTTTAACTGATAGATGTTTGGTAAAGAATTGATAAAGAAATGAGACTACACATGCATGCAAAAACACACTGCATGTATGTACGATAGAACAGTACGTTACCAAACACACAGACATAACACACAGTTTTGCTAACATTTAGTCAATTATTTATAGGCAGGTGAGCATTTACAAGTTGGCAGGGTTTAATTTCTCCCATTAAATGTTTTACTGGACTATGATGGTATATTTAAGATGAAGTTATTCAAAATGATATGGCTTTAGCGCACCGGAAACATCTGTTCTGATTTTTATGATATGTTGATTTCAATAGTAACTACATGTAGTTTACAATGAACTTACGTCTTCAAATAATATTATTATACATTAAAACGCCACACATTTCAAAAACAAAATTAAACAGGTAAAAGGAAGAGAAGATTTCGTTTTATTTAAAAATGTTCGTCTTACGGACAACTCTATTTAATGTAGAAAAATAAACCCGAATCAATTTAACGTCAATTTTCAAATCGGATAACGTCAGCTTCCTGCACTTCAGGAAAACTATTTCCTGTCCTTGACAAGTTCCTTCAAATGTAAGTCGGATTTCGTTCAGTACACAAAAGCAAATGTGACAATTAAGGGAGGATGGATATTTCAAGGCTTTCATGAATTCTCTTACTGTATTTATAAATCAAGCTTGTGTAGGGGCACACACAACATTTGTTTCCTATATAATTTATGGTATTTGAAACAAAGAGCAACAGCTTCTGTTATACGCCAAGTGTTGCAAAATAATAATAATAATAATAATAATAATAATAATAATAATAATAATAATAATAATAATAATAATAATGATAATAATAATAATTTTATTATTATTATTATTATTAATAATGCACACAGCACAACATTGCGAGTATGCAAGACTTTTATGAAAACGATGTTACGCGACACTTTAAAATAGGACGCGTAATAAACTATTATAACACGTCATTGCCAAACGCTGTAATGGGACAATGGCGATGACATATTTATAATGGACGCTTGGATTCGTTTCTTTTCCCCAGACATCTCGACATTTAATATTTTCTGTTGAATAGAAAAAGACTCCATAAGTTTTATGTTAGGAGATTTGTATGTGCATTGTAGGTTATATGGGTTATTTTGCAAGACCATGATTTTAGCGTTTAAGATTATTTTTAAGACAATTTAAAACACGTAATGTCAATGTGTCGTTCCTTGTGTTAGTTTTTGTACGGGTCATTTTGTCATGGCGCCCTTAAACATGACATATCTACATTGTTTACAACATTCTTTGTTTGAACATCTCTTCAATTTATATTATAATGATAAACCTATTTTAAACAAAAATTATATATGTTTTGCCTGGTAGTTGTGTTCATTAATGCAATGCGGTTTTACCAATGAAATCAAAAACCTGTGCAAAATCCGATTCAGCATTCGTTTAGTTTATCATTTGAAGGTCACACTTTTTCATATCAGCAGTTATTATTATGAACTTTTGCTGAATGTAGTATTACCAACAGTTCACTGGTTTTGTCCTTTGAGAATGTTATTTTAGTCGTCTTTAGTTCTGTGTATGTTTGTTTGTTTGATCACATTATGTGCAGAACATTAATTGAATCTATACTTTCGGTAAACAAATATTCGAAACAGGTAGGCCTAAAAAGTGTTTGGTGTATCCACTTGAAACCAATGTCAGAATGGTGGATACATTTAGGTATTTTTGTACGATGAAAATACGTCTGTTTGGCCTGAAATTAAATTTAAGACAAAATGTCTGAACTCCTCACAAAACCTGTAGGGATGTTGTCATTATCTAGGTTGGGTCTGGGTACCCGAAACCAGCGTTTTATATCAGGCCCTAACGTGGATGCTATTGACTTGTTGCTTGTACTCTTAATGCAAACAATAACATGATGACAGATGGAATAATATTCCTAGAACTGGCGTGTTAGGTGAGGTTTTGTCGGTGTATAATATTACTTCATAATTGTGTGATTTTGGTCAAAAATATAATCATGTTTTGGCCAACTTATTTCTTATACATTTGCCACAAACTATCTAAATGGTTTTGTTCGAGATGAAAGACAACCCTGTATACATTGTAAAATGTTCAACACTAACATTTCCTTGGCACTGATTGAATACAAGTGCGTCTGAATCAGCAATGTGGGCAAGGACACTGAAATAGATTTGTTCCATGTTGCGAGGTGTCTGGTTGCTCATTAAAGGCTGTCACAAGCACACTTCTGCACAACAAGTAATCTGGAATTTGTATTGTGTTATGAAATAATGACGTTAAAGGCAAATTCCCAACGGTAATCAAGATATTGACAAAACCATGCAAGTTGTGTGCACTCGATTAGGTCATAGGATGGGACACACATAACAAAAATGAACTTAACAATACATTTGATATGAATTGTAGGAAAACAAAAATCAACGTTCATAATATGTCTACGTATTGAATGTAAACAATAATTATCCAACTATATATCTCGTTTTTCGCACATACCAGTGGCAGATCCATGATTTGGCCTTACGGGGGCGCGTGTACTTTGTCAAGAAGAGCGGGGGTGGGGTAAAATCACTGAATCTATGATATTTGTTTAGTATAATTTGACCATATTTCTATTAAAAGTTTCTCTAAAATGAATCTCGAGCGAAGCGAGCGAACAAAGTGCGGAACATTAGCGTTTGGGGCATATCCAAATCGTAGGTCCGCGGCCCCTGGATCCGCTTGTGCATAAATCCGTGAAAACAAACATGAATCACATGGATTCGAATAACGGTGTTTGCAGTTAATTTAATTCCTATCATTTTAAATCACGTATTGTCTGCATTAACTCGAAATCAATTTCAGCATGAACGGTGATTACACACTGTGAATCTACTTTTGTATCGTCAAATAGATCTTCCAACATAATTATTTACTTTTTAACCCTCCTCATTTAGGAACACATTTGGCGAAAGCTCATTAATTTTGAATGACCGTTATTGGAATGTTTAAAGGAATTTGGTCATTCTGTTTTATGTAGTACCAAGACAATCAGACGGATGTCATTAATCATGATTACCTAGTAATGTTTCGTTGTCTTAATCTGAGAAAAGGGAAACGTGTGGGTTGTTATGCTCCGTTTCACCATAAGTATGCACAAAGCAGTGTCCCTACCTAAGTATGAAAAACGGCTATATATATATTTGTTCTTACAGATTCAATAGTGTGGAAAAATAACTCGACAATGCAGTTTTAAATATCAAGAGATGCCTTTTCTGAAGTTATAAACCATTTTCAAGCTAGAACAACACTTTTGAGATTATATGTTAGAATAAGAAATCTCAACCTAACGAGTGATTGTTCCTACATTATTATACATTGCTATATAGTAGTGAAGTTAGAGGATGAGAAGTCCTAAATTGAAGAGATAAAATTTATACCGTTTTTCTGTAACATATACACATGTTGCAGTGAGTACACCACGTTAAATACTAATGTATGGTGAACTTGGTAGTGTTAGCGCTGACTTGAACGGACAGAAGAAATTGTCTGCGTAATTCGTAACAATGTGAAGCATATATAATTATTTTGAAAAGCGTTAATGCAAATATTAAGAATGCAAATATAAATGACTGTAAGATGAATGTTTAAGGCATAGGAATAGTACAGCTAATGAGTGACACATGTTAGAAAATAGAAGAAAATAAAGAAAATAAGGCATGGACTAAGGTTGTTTACCTCAGACTCAAGAACAGCATTAACATTTGTCTGTTACTGGCAAGACAATGTGTGTTCGGCACTGGTAGTGCTTAGAGCGGATAGTCGTCAATGGAACTTTGTAAGGTTAACATGTATGTTTATGCAAAAAGAAGAAAATGACTATCATATATTCAGACGGCGCTTTAATGTTCATACATTCTACATATACGTCTATAGGTTCCTTAAGTGTTTTGACTTTAATAGTACGCACTTAAAAAACAGCAAATAATCACGAGGTTTAAAAGCAGGTGTAATCATACTTTCTAATACGATTTCACTTTTAAACCAGTCTATTTTGGTCGAAATAGGAAACAACAACCATCAATGTACTTATTATAGGCGATAATTGTCCTAGTGAGTCATCTTTATGACGAATTAGTATTATTTTTGTCCAAATTATACTTATGACCTTGATTCACGCAGATGTTTACTCAAGACGTTTTGTACAAACCCAATAATGTTGACTAGAAATAGGCAGAAAAGTGTTACACAAATCGTTTAGACAACTTTTGACAGACAATCACATGTCTCCGTGTTACAGAAGTGTTCATTTTGATTCCGTTCTATGTGACGGATATTTTAAAGCGATAATTAAAATAACTATTTAAAGAAAACTAATCAGTTGCAAAATGTAGTTTTGCAAAAACAAAACATCAAACGATGCACTTTTCGGCTGTAGTCTTAAGGCTGCTTTGTGCCATATTTGAACTGTTTCGAACTTTTTTGTATGGATATTAATGCATATACTGGATGTGTACGCAATTTCGGCCAGTACGCAAATATTCGGCCACCCATGTAACTAATTTATTTTTATGAGGCTTTACATGAAATTTACAGAGGTAAACACTTGCATAATAATTTTAAGATACTCAAAATTTCGTTTCTGTATATGACATAGTTTTCAAGCTATTCCTATTTTTAGTAATTTCAGAAAATGAAAGTACACAAGTTGTCATTTGAAATGACGTCATATAGAGAAAATAGAGCATGTCAATCACA
>Ga0224511_10003559_pt1 | contig 11310 bp, 9 predicted proteins | sample SF_May12_sed_USG_2_FD_169988 | JGI IMG/M metagenome (GOLD analysis project Ga0224511, IMG submission 169988) | Sediment microbial communities from San Francisco Bay, California, United States - SF_May12_sed_USGS_8_1 | ecosystem: Environmental > Aquatic > Marine > Sediment | place: USA...
GTTGTAACTGTAATTGTTTGAAGGTTATATCACGGCGGTCAGTTAACCATTTCACACTACAAAGGCCGCCTAATTGTAACTAGTACCGAATGCACATTATGGTACCAATATCTGACATATTTCCTATATAATTCTGATATATGTCGTAGAACTAACGCCGGTTACCATTCAAGTACGCTGTACTCGGAATATACCCACTTATTTACACCGAAAACAATAATAAGTGACAACCGTGATATGATGGCGACAAACATGTTTATGACAGAATCCATAGGTTTGCAGTTCAATATAACTTTTGTATTTATATATAGTAAGCAGAATTGTTACTAACAACATTAAAGGGGCTCCTTTGCGGTCTGGTCGTGTTACACATTTTTTCATAAACCTATTTTTTCGTTCTACCAACGGGCTGTGGGTTTCACATCCTATCGTGTGGTACCTTAGTACATACTCTATCGGTTGGTAATTCGTTTAAACCATGTAATTTGACTGTTGACTTTGGAAAATCGTTGCAACTGTGTGTCAGTCAATCTTTATTTCCATTATCTGCTTTCTTATTCAGACCTTTACCGGAAACACGGACCGAACTACAGTTGTTGAGAACCGACTGCCGACGCCGGTAACCGCCCTGTGCGTCCGCCTGTATCCGTTGACCTGGCCCAATGACCCTTGCTTGCGGATGGAAGTACTGGGTTGCGTTGCAGTGTAGCGATTTTGTTATCGTCTACTCCTTGAAGGCCTAGTTAACTTATATGTAGTTTGGCAACACAAGATCTGTGTTATTATTCTTGTTAACAAAGAGCCGCAAACTGATAATCCTTTCATCTGCAGTAATAACTAACTTGCAGGTTTGTCTACACCATGGAAGCAGATTGTGTTTGATAATTTGTTTTGATAAAGTCGTATTTAAAGTAGCACATATACAAATAACCTTAAACAGTGATCTGCTCTGCAGGAATTTTATATGCAAATCATATCATAAAATAAGCCTTTAAGCGAAACAACGCGTGGTCGAGCGTTCTTAAAGCAGCTGACCTCCAGATGCTCAAAAAAAGATTTTAAATGGAAAAAAATAACGGTAAAAACTGGTCAAGTTATTTTCAGTCAAGAAATCTATTATTACTGACCCCTTAATTCAAGTAAGAAAGTTGACAAAATCGTTGATAAACCATCGTTTTTCTGCATAGCCTACTCCGTTACTAACGCAGTAGCCGTTATGTATAGTATGAATATCCTAAGAGCAGATAAGCGAATTGTCTGTTTTTAAAGCAAAAAAAGGTGAAAATATGTAGTTTGTTTTATTCCTAACAACTATTATATGTTATTGAAGAGATATTTTGAAATATTTGTATAACTAATGACTTTCTAGTATATTCTTGCGGTCAGCTGCTTTAATTATTTGCTGTGTTTTTTTTTGTCTATAAGGATTATAAAATAAAGAAAAATTATCCATAATGTAAACTTACACACCTAGATTATCTCGACGCGTTACTGTGCGTAAGCAAGGAAATTACTCCTTAATTAAAAACAATTTCGATTTCCCAAGCACTTATAGTGTTCGATGGAATGCAGATCAATGAGTCCTCAATGTTTATACGAAAAACTAAATGGACACAATTCAATACGACACAAAACGGTGTAATAAACATGTTTAAGAACAGCAAACATGCTTATTATAACCAAGCTTGTCGTTTTACGAATGTTTTCTTTTAGAACGTGTATACAATATTTTTTTTAAAGCTATTTGTTTAAAACTTATTTAAACATCATGGAAACGCTTCTCTAATTTATATGGTGCGTATATATAGGTTTATACAAACATAAAAAAGTGTTTATGAATGTCTGTTGCGTCTTTGTGTTCTATGTGTTTTTGTGCTGTTCTGTGTGTTTGTTTTTGTAGGAGCCATTTTGTCATGGTGCCCATAAACTTGACATGTCTACTAGTTACAGCATTCTTTCTTTTAACATCTCTTCAATTTAAATTAGAAGGTTAAGTAAACGGTAGATAATCCATATTAACCTTCTAATGTTTTGAGTGTACTTGCCTCCCTTAACCAGAACCACATTTATATGACGGCAGTATAATGGCAAATATTTAGATAAGGTGCCTAATGAAAAGAAAAATAAACTGTACCTTCATTCAAATATTTACATATTTTAATGTTTTATAATAGATTCTATAATAAGCTAAACTCTACAGTTGGAATTAACATTATTTTAAAAGCAAATGCTACAAAAAAGTAAACGACGCTTTTTGTTTAACTTGGTTGTTTTAGATCAATGTACTTCGCAATCAATTTACATGAACAAGGCATCGTTTTCCAGCCAAACTTACTAAACATATTTATACCTATTTGGGAGACACCTAAGACGATACTAATTACTAAAGAAATCCTTTGAGTTTGGTATATGATATAAAAAGCTTATGATATTTGCCTGTTAATATTCTACTGTCCATACTCACTTCGTTTACTACCGTAACGGCCAGTTAACCAACGTATGTTTCCAAAATAAATTTCTTACTAAATTCATATTTTTAAGAAAACAAGTATTTACAGTTTACACAATATGCAAACTAATTCGGCCACGACGCTGCTCAGCTCATGTTTATCACATTTAGTTATGAATATGTCACATGTAATGTTTATAAAGCTGACAACAAACACGTATTTTGAAGGCAAAGAGTGCCGAAACAATATTACGCATTAGAACTGAATTTGGTAGTGGTTTTGATTATATAGCGTTGTATTTATGATTACCATTTCAGAGCACATAGAATGAACTCTTTACCTTCCTGACATGTTTGTTCGCATAAGGTTATCTATATATTTATGAAGGTAATATTTAAAACAAAAATTCAAGCCAGAAAACATTCTGACATAGTTTGAACAACTTCTAAATTGTACTATAATCATTGTTAGTTTTTACCGGAAGACAACTATTTGTTTTCAGAGTTAGCATAGACTTGCGATCCAACCGGTTGGCCGAAACAAGATATTATTACTTAGGAATAGTAATTATATTTTCCAATTTATTTTCCAAAGAAAATAATTAAAAATATAAGCAGAAGAAAACTTTTTAAAAGGCAAAACGTGAATACAGAGACCTTTGCAAAATGTCTGTTTGATAGGGTGCTAAAAATAATTAAATAAAACAAAAAATCAGTTAAAAAGGAGGTACACCAAAAATCAGTTATCAATATTTCCAATGACGTCTGAAAACTTAGTGTGTTTGCTTAAGGTGTATTCAGTGTTTGTTGAATTTGTTTGTTTTATTTTACTAATTGAATACTTAACAGATATGCGTATTACGTTATTTGTATTATGTTTGTGGGAAAAGTTCGAAGCCTAAGGTCTTCGTAAACCACTTCACAAAAGGACCGTACCCGTGTTTATTTTCAAGTTTCCAAGTGGTGATAGAGAACTCTTATACATTGATTTAATACGCTAATATTGCTATTTAAAATAAATACTGCCGTTTGCGTCAAACGATATATTTGGGTTACAGAACCTGTATCCTATGGTAAGGTGTCAATATCTCTTTGAACTGCAAAATATTTGTTTAATCTTTGGCTGTTTAATTTCATGCTGCATTCAGTCAGAACAAAATTTATTTTCTTTATCAAGACCTTGTTTTTACGAGCAAACTATTGGCGCTGAATTAATGGAAGGGAAACAAAAGTATGTATTCAAGAGGTCTCGAACACGAGCGAATTTGCGACACATGTTTAGGAGCCCACTAAAAACTCGCATTTATAAACAACATTTAAAGCTATATATTATCACCTTGACGGACATCATCTGACACACTGTCGCTGCTGTTCTCGTAGTATCATAGTCCGGTCCATGCATATTAAATTTCAATTGCTCTGTTGATAATAGACCACCAAAACAATAACAAACATTAATCATATTCAATTATTTATTATTAGGATCTACGCACAAAAACAAACTTGAATGTCTATATTATAAACATTTGAACGACAATACTGCCACATGTGTATGTAACCGACATGTGTATGTAACCGACAAAACCAATCCCAGAGCTTGTTCTAAAATATGTTGTACATGATTTCCAGTGAGCTTCGCTTAAAAAGTTCGTCATTGGCCAAATATAATTTAACTCCTGGACAACAAATGAGAGTCTGATCTCATGACAAGGACATACCGTGTGTCGATATCCACTTAACAACCTATACTATTATAAGAGTGTGCCAGTAGCTACATGACAGCGACACAAGCAACAACAAGTACTACTATGGTACAACATATCAGGCGAGATTAAATACTTTCTATACACCGACAGCACTTGTGCAGTTTTAAATGGGGTTTGTACCTCATGGGGTGGTTCACGTATTAGCTGTACAAGTAGCCACATTAAGAGCAATACAACAATAACTACCTCTGCAACAACGTATATAGCGATCTGAAATATCATTCTTGAACAAATCTGAATCGATATTTCTGATGTATGTAGAAAGGGACGGATGTTTCTTGTACCTCGCTGGGTGGTTAAAAACACCAGCCGTACTTGTAGCACGTACAACAACGTTAACAGCAACAACAAGTACTTCATCAATTCCATTATGAGATAAAACGTAAAACACTTTTCAATTCAAAGTCAACCGATAACTCTAGCAAAGTCGGGATGTTGGCTATGCATTGCAAATAAAACGTCACAAGAGTAATATACCCGGTATATTATTCTCATTAGCAGAATTGGGGGGTCTAACGCTCTCGGACCTATGATTGTTTATGCCCCAAACGCATTTTTTTATTTTGCGCGCTTCCCTCGCGATTCATTTGAAACCAAGTTTTAATAGAAATATGGCCAAAACATGCTATTAGTGACATATAACAAAGTCCACGCTCTAATAAGGTCTATTCCTGGATCCGCCACTGGTTTTTGGTTAATATCTAAACACTGTTTTGTGCAGCGACTTTAAATCCCATGCTGTGATTGTTTCTTAACAAAGTCAAGTTCTCTGTAGATTTGGGGCTCACAAGATCATAGGTCAAGGTCACAAAAGCAATATGTGTAAAACACGTTTTGTGTATCTCAAAAACTCTTTGGCGTAGACAGTTTAATCTTAAGTGGTGATTGATCATTATTGTGGCAAGGTTAATGTTGCCTGTTGAGTTTCGGCTCATATGGTAAAAGGTCAAGACCACAAATATTAAAGCAGCTGTCCTCCAGATGCTCAAAAAATAAAAATAAATGAAATAAATATTAAAATTTACGGTAAATACTGGTCAAGTTATGTTCTGTGGAGAAATCTATTATTACTGATCCCTTAATTCAGTTGACAAATTGTTGGTAAAACATCGTTTTTCTGTGCATTATATACTGCGTTACTAACGCAGTAGCCGTTATGTATAGTAGGAATATCCCTGTGGCAAAAAGCGAATTGTCTGCTTTGAAAGCAAAAAAGTGAAAATATGTAGGTTTTTGTTATTTCTAACAAACTATTATATAATTATATTTGAAGAGATATTTCGGAAAAAAATTAACTAAGGACTTTTAGAATATTCTGGAGGACAGCTGCTTTAAAAACAAATGGCTAACAAACACTATCCTGACACTTATAATTATGGAGCATCCAAAATCCCATATAGAACAGTTTCTGGAAGAATAAGCTTTCTGTGAATTTTCGGGTCACGTGGTCAAAGGTTAAGATCACTATATCATAACACGCCATAACTGCTTAAAACCTTTTAGACCACTTATACTTTACATTTGGATTAAAAGATTTCTTAAAGCTCTTTTCTGATCTAATGATCAATTATGTACACAAACATTATTATTTTATAACAGCATTAAACATTGTTCGGCAGCACAATTATTCAACTTGTGTTTACCAACAGCATTCCTGGCTTACTACGGATCCATGCATCACGTAGCAAATTACGAACTATAAGCAAGAATACTTAAAAACCATCGTGTTTATTAGATTCTCATACACACTATAAAAGAATCACATTTTGCAGCTTTAAAACTTATCTTCTTCATGTTGCCTAGTACCTGATCAACCATATTTCCATTATTTGCTTTCTTCAAGTTTGTATTCATTTAATGCAACAAATATCAATAAGACTTTCTGTTCCAACTGAAACTGATACTGAAACTTATAATTATAACAGTTCATGGGTCTTAAAAGATGATAACATTTATATGTTGACATATCTGAAATGGAAGATATGTGCTTATTTCTTATAAACATCTTCTAATTTTATTTCACATAATGTGAACAATAGATCTACTAAACGTTGTTTGCCAGTAGATGATTATGGTTTAATGGGTTAAATATCAAGATAAATAATGATAGTCAGTGAAAACCAAGAAATAACTCTAGCCCAGGGTTTCTTGTGATATTTGCTTTAAACTTAAGGAGCGAAGCGGCAGTTGTATCAATTGAATGAAACATTGATTGACAGTAGTCGGGTAGAAACTGTTTCATAATAGATGAGATATATCTTTTCATATGGTAACATCAAAGAATTAAATCAACAGAGTAAATATTAAATTTACCATATATATGTTTTAAAATAAACAACGCTGCTATGGTCATGTCACTGTCTCGATGCTCCCTGCGTCGTCTTGTCAGCGGATCGACGATACAAGAGCACTTCATTTTGATGTTTGGATATTGATAAATGTTTGTATATATCTCGTGCTGAGAAACAGAACAATAATCGATGGTTTTTGGACGTACGTTGAACTTTTTTAAGGTATGTGTATGTGTTTGTAATACATTTGCATTGTGTTCTAAAATCCCTTATTACAGTTATTGGTATATTATCAATTATATTACTTAGTTATCTATCTTGTTGTTGTACGTAGTCGAGTGTAAATGTAGCAAAATTACATTGCGCTTTTCATGCTCGTATGTAGTTAAACACGCGAGATGGTTATTCTTACTTTACTTGTTCATATAAAATATCGCCCCTATTTTGACATGACAAAATATATACTTATACTTAGTTCTATAACTAAAACACTTATTTGCAGCAATGCAGAAGAACCATAAACCTTTAACCAGGAAAAATGACATTTTAAAATGAATTACTACGCGACTGTTTACCATCTTACTATCCTGTATTATTTCATTTGTTAACAATAATGATAGGCCTTTCCGTTCTAAATTTGGAATATATAAAAAAATTGTTGATTCTGTTAGTGAACATGTTACTGTTAAATATTCTGAATAATGCCAGGCTGTCAGGCTGGCATCATTGAGCGTTTAGAAAAATTAAGATTGCTGCCGAAATGAGGTTTATTCTGAAATTCATATATATTGATGTAGGAAATCTTTTACATACAGTTTTCTAGAAATTCAAAATGGCCGCCACTGTGGCCACTGAAATTATGTTTATTCTAGAAATGATCTATATTAATGTAGTAGATGTTAAGTATAAATATGATTTATTAAATGTTTCTGAAGATAGTGTATTGTAGTATGGTATTCTGAATGATGTTTGTCTTGCATCATAAAGGGTTTTGAAAAATTCAAAGTGGCCGCCAGGTAAGCCAACCAAATGGGGGTGATTCTAGATGTTTAGTATACAGTTTTGTTTTGTTGATTCTTTTAGAGGGCAAGTTATCGTTAGATACATATTCCGAATGATATCAGGCTGGCATTATTGAGGATTTTGAGAAATTTAAAATGGTTGCCAAGATGGCTCCCAAATTTGGGTTTATTCAGTAGACCATCTGTATATTGCATATAGTTAGTTATGTATTGTTGTATTTGTTAGAGTATATGTTGCTGTTGAAAATTTTGAATGATGTGAGGCTGATTTTGCGAAATTCAAGATGGCTGCAATATATATCATAGCGTTCCCCGCTAGTCATTGTTGAGTTAGGTGTTACCTAACACATCTAGAAAAAGCACAACTTTTACATGTCGCCTGGAAGAAGGTCGGGATATATACGCGGTAGGTAATGTGTTTAATGAAACAAGTTTGTCTGGTACAAATCGTATTAAAGTTCAATTCCAAGAAGAATACAACATTCAAGAGACACGTCTTCATCAAGGAAATCAAAACCATCACGAAATGGTGGACAACTTCGTTATCTACTTTAAACAACTGTCGGCTATGTACAAACACGTATCTAAAACATTGCAGATGAAATGATTCGAGATTAAGTGCTAGAACATATGCCCATTAGACCTCAACAGGAAATGTCTATGTGAAGATGGCATACCATTAAACAAATTACGGCATATATATTTTACGTTTTAATTAGACAAATAAACGGTACAAGTTAGGTTCTAACAACATAACCTTGGAAAAAACGATCATTTCATTCTGATTTACCGTCAACTATTTACGAATGATTAACTGACATATGTATGGTGTCTTAAGGTGAAAGAATGTAAACAATTACAAAGCCCTTGAAAGTTTATGACAGCATCATAAGAACAGTTATGTATAAAGTATAAAAGTGAGACACAATTATATTCACTAGACTAAGTGTATTATTACAAAAAGTTGCCATTAAAATATATTTAGTTAATAACGAAAACACAATGACGTCCATGCATGTTGTTCAAGTGTTCGTGTTTTCTGATAATGAATTAATAGGAATGTCTAAATGCCACATTAGCAAATATTGTCTTGCGTTTGCATTTTTGTTAACGTGTGCTCTCTTGCAACTGACATTCATGTCCATTTGTATCTATTTTGTTATCACTGAGAACTGAGTACTTGGACAATGTGGCTGGTTGTTGTTGTGCTTTGAGCAGAACCATGATTTTATGAAAGTTAACGCAATACTAAAACTAGTTGTTATCTGTCAATTATAGTAGTTAAATAATGTTCAAAGTCATTAATAAAGCAACTCTTAATGGTGCGCGGGAATATATCATACGAATTTTCTAACCAAATAATCCCAACATTTGCAACGGTAAAATAATTGTTTAATACACTCAAATTCTATAGTGAATCAGATTTATTGGGGAGATGAAAAGTCATGTGGCGTTTTTTATTGTTCATAAATTGAATTTTTACATAAAACTGTATATAAACCACATAATATGGTCTCAAACGGTAGTCGATACATGTGTCCTTTTTAAGCTTTAGAGTCATTGTTTGGGATATTGTTATAAAATAGCGTCGTTGTTATATAATTTAACACTTAAAATCGTTTCTAATGGAAAACCTGTGTTTTATATCAATTAGTCATGTTTTTTACACATGTTGCAATTCGACAAGCATTGCGTCATCGTTTTCGTTAAACGTTTTCTTATAGTTTGTCCTATGACAAAGACAATGCAAAAGTTACTCATGCAGGTCCTTGTATAATGCGTGACCACAGTATTGGTAAAGTAGTCACCCCTACATAGTTAAATAAAATTTGTGTGCGATCAGGCTCGCTTATATTTGTTTAATTGGCGCGCCGCTTCTTGTTTGAAATCGATACATCACGTGATTGCCGGACGAGTTTGAATAAAGTGTTTTGCGCCTACGGGCACGCACGCAGTAGGATCTTGGACATCCATGTGTGCTGCACCCGAATACATCGAAGAAACATTAAAGTCCTTAGGAAGCATAGCTTCCACGGGAAACTAACATCGCTGATATGTTGTGGAATTTTAAATTAACGGCAGCATTCGCTGTTGTCATTTTAGTAACTGTTTCTCAATGCAACGCGGACTTTCAAGAATTTAGGGCAACATGGATGACAAAAAAAACAGTGGCAACAAGTTACTTAACAATTGAACGGTACTCGAATATACGTTGTGTAGAAAAGTGTTATGCAGAGAAGAGACAAGGACGATGTACTATCGCTGCGTTTAACAAAGCTTCGTCGTCGTGTCGTCTAAGCATGGACAGTGAGCAAGATGTCGTGGATGCTCCGGATGACTGGAGTGGTATCTATATCTTTCAACACGAACCTCAAGGTAGTTTAGATAACAATTCGACAATGTCCTCGTCAAATATTAAGCACTTCCCGATAAATCAAGTAAACAGGTTTATTAAATTAAAACGTTTGGTTATAAAAGGCCTCCCTGTCGCCACGATGGGTAGCAATAAAACAAGTGATTACATGTATGCAAAGGTCATAATCCTTATGTAGTGCACTTATCCCATTAAGGTCTTGTACTCTTCATTATGAAGTTTTACCACAAATTCCGCAGGAGTTGTGATTTGCATAATACCATCAGCGCTGTATTAATCGTATAATCTAAACCTGGCACGCGCCAGAGACTCCTTCCTCAACATCCGGTTCGTGCGTTATTTTTCACTCAGTTGTATTTTCAAGACGGTATTAAGTAGTGGGTTTATATTAATACTACTTAGTATTGAAAATATATTAGCAAGTCTTATTGAAACGTGTCAAGGATAGTCGCGCATGCGCAATGTGAAGTAACGCCATATATTGGTCGCCATTTTGTCGACAGCAAGACGACGAAAGCAGAACTGTAAATTGTTATAATTATTAATATTGTGAATTAAATTGTTGTTATATAATGCATACGAGGGTATGATATCGTGTTTAAATCACTTTTGGTAGTAATTTTGAGGGCCAGTTTTAAAAATGAACAGATGACTTAGATTATTAAACGCAGATTACATCTGTAAGGGAGATTACTTTTCTGAAAGTCATTATTTATTTGCTAATTTCACTTTAATTACATGTTGTAATTATTATATGTGACCTGTTTGAATTAAATTTTAAGTTAAAAGACATGTTTTGTGTAAACACATGTTTTTAGACTTGGATATTTCATAATTAAGTTTATAAACAAGAATTTAATGACATAGTCTCGGAGTCTCGGTTTCTGTTCAGTAGATAATCTCTTCTTGTATAAACACGTAGTGTTAAACTTTACGGTGTCGGAAGACCTTTGGTGGGCACTCAACATTTTTAAGAGTATTGTCAGAGTTGTTGGCCCTTAGGTGAACGCTCATGTTTTCTTAAACTTTTAGGGCTAGGAAAGTCTGCATTTTTATTAAAGGAGACGTTCTAGTTTTCTCTATTAATAAGTTTGTTGAGAATAGGTTAATGTAGGATTTATTTATAAAATTAATTTAAATAATGAAGTACATTTTTCTTTTGTTTGTTTCCTGCCCTGTTTATACAGGTAGACTGGAAGATAGTCTCACCTGAGGTCAGGCAGTTTGGACTATAGTGGCTCGAAGAGCGGTACTCGAATTTATATGTAATGTCAGTAAATGAATAGTAGAAAATAAAGAGTCATGGATTGTCTTGGTCTTTAGGAATTGGGATTACATTTACGATTAGTCAGACAAAGGCAGACCCAGTGGTCGAATCTATGGGGTCGTAACCGTCCGTGCGCGGCCT
>Ga0224511_10003560_pt1 | contig 11308 bp, 7 predicted proteins | sample SF_May12_sed_USG_2_FD_169988 | JGI IMG/M metagenome (GOLD analysis project Ga0224511, IMG submission 169988) | Sediment microbial communities from San Francisco Bay, California, United States - SF_May12_sed_USGS_8_1 | ecosystem: Environmental > Aquatic > Marine > Sediment | place: USA...
CCTACACATGACGTTACTTTGGAGTTGACATGAGCAATGTCGGGGACGGCGGTGTCTTGGTACGTGAACTCACCTTGATGATGTCAGAGTAATGGCGTACATGACGTGACTTGTTTAGTGCCTGTGTGGCGGCTGTAAAAAGTCGCCCCGTACTACATCATTGTGTAGTCATATATTTCTGGTCCTCAGGGATCATGTAGTGTACATGTATGTTGTTTACATTTGAAAATGGAGTTCTGCTCATGCGCTAGGGAGCGTCAGTGGTGTGGCATCATTCATTACTACTGATGAACAGCTTCAATAAAACCGAGGCTGCTGTTTTCTCGTGCAGGCTATGCTTCCTGAGGGCTTTCCCTTTCATCAGTTTGATAACTATTTTCAACAACTTCAATCTTTTTCGAATAGCTTTTATACACACATGCAATTGTGTATCGCAATTGTTACAGTCAATTTCTGAAATTGATAAAATATGTAATGTCATGTTGGCAAGGCGTTGTTTAACCTTTAACCTAAGCTTCAAATAAAAACATACATAATACTATTAAATCCAATGTTCACACGTATCGGCTCCAGTTCTCACCAAGGGACAATCGGTCCTTGCAACCATTTGGTCAATTTGACCCCAAACGCGCTCCTGTTGTTTTGTTGTTAACAGTACGCATAACGCAAGGCTAAAATAAGTCCTTCGCAAGTCTAAAATGACGAGATATATACGCAATACGCAAGGGGCATGTGGGTTTTACCCTTAACACTTCTAAATCCACATCATCTCTAGCCATGCTTTTGCGTTTTAAATTTTCCTGAGTTAAAACTGTTACCATTTCAAGTGTATCAATCATTGTTTTATTTAATCAAACGAAAACTTACGATAAACTATTAAAGGTACAAGTGGTAAGCTTTATATAACTTTTAAGTTACGTAAATTCGTTCATAAATAATGTATGTCACTTAAGCTTATCGTCGGTGGTTACACCAGATTCAGTATCATTCATTTTATTGACGCATTAAGTGAAACAGAAGTCTAAACGAAATCCCGATGTTTTAAAATTTGGGTTGCAATAAATATAGATAAACTATATGGAAAGTCGCCAATTTACACACTGTAAATACAACCATTTCTTTTCAATGTAACATGTAGGATAGATATTTAGAGATTTTGGAAAATGAACAAAGTACATCATGTAATTTAGATAAAATTGGTGTTTGTGTTTAAAAATCTACTTGGTTGTTTGTTTTTCTGAAATTCGTCAATGTAAAAAAATGTTTGCTGATACATCTAGAACAAAATCAATTGCAATATTGGCTTTCGTAGTATTTAAACATTCATTTAAGATATTTGATACATATTAAAATATAAATACAATATTGGATTTCGTAGTATTTGATAATATATAAATAAAAATACAATATATTGGCTTTCGTTGTATTTTTACAATTGTATCAGATATTTGATAAATTTAAAAATATAAATACAACATTGGATTTCGTAGTATTTAAAAATTCGTATCAGATATCCGATGCACATAAACATCTTAGGTAAATGTTTTTTTACATGTTTCCTTGAAATGTTATTATGCAGTATACATGCAAATTAGTCACATCCTTCACACTTTAAACATGATTCGTCTACATGATGTAGTATGTTTTGACTTGCAAAAAAGCCGGCATAACATAAGATGAAGAACAAGCATATTAAATAGTTGTACATAATAGATGTGAATGAATTCACTCGATCACTGATGAACAGCTTCAATAAACCGAGGCTGCTGTTTTCCCATGCAGGCTATGCTTCCTGAGGGCTTTCCCTTTTCTCAGTTTAATTGAGTTATGTTCTCTTCTATGTGCATGCCTATATACTACCCGAATGTGCAGTAAGTTAAAGTGTAAAACCACCGAGTGTCACTAAATAATACCAGGTATTTTGTATAAACCAGAGAACAGAGAACGAAATTATGTCCAAAATTGGCAATGATAAACACAAACAATGACATGAATATTGTAAAGGAAACACTAGCAAAGGCTGCAAAGCACAACACGTGTTGTTCATACCTGATTTATTCATAGTCTGCCTCTCTTTGGCTTTTTAATCAATTTCGAAAAACAATTCTCAACCGTTATACGCGCCAAATTAAAGGCCGTTCCAAAAGTTACTTATCATTATTTAAAGAGATAAATTCTTTCTTTGACACAATTTTGGTACTCTTAAAAGTGACATTTTTTTTAAATCCAAAGATGAATAAAAATAGCTAAACGACACTCCATTTGGGCGTTTAAAAGGAGATAAGCTTTCATGTGTATAACCAATGCTGTTTTTTTGTTATTGCTAGCTTGCAAAGCATCACTGGTGTACAATTACGTTGGTAAAGATACGCTGCTAGCAGATGGCCTGGTGCCACGCGTTTAAACCCCCCCCCCAATAGAAATTAACAAAAACAAAAGTATTTTATTCTGAATGTCTTTACGTCTTGCTGTTCTGCGTGTTATGCACTGTCCTAAATGTTTGTTTTTATAACTAAAGGAGAATTTGGACATGGTGCCCTTGATCTTAATTTTTTTGCATATGCGACAAGGATTTCCGCATCAACTTCCGGTGCTGGAAAATGTTATCTTACACCCCCGAAATGACGTCACGATTTCCCGTGCACTACTTTTGTACAAAATTGCATTTATTTTGCTAGGTTCTGGTCGTAAACAGTAAATATAGTATACAAATAGTTTAACATGTTATTTAACATCACCTCAAGTAATTGACAGCTGTCAATTTCAACTATATGACATAGTTAAATGCAAGTTTCTTAACTATCGACCGTGGGAAAATCCCGTCGTCAATTGCGATGACCTCGAATCCGGACACAACGAAATCATTTCAATTGTTTTGAAAAACACATCTTACCTTTTCGTATTCGATGTCTTGATGGTGATTAGTAATAACTTCACATATTTATGTGAATAAATCAAAATAAAACACTTTCTGAATGAAAATGAATAAATCTTGCCGAGTTCTCGTTTGGTACGAACTGCAACAGGTACGCGTATTCATCCATCGTGTTATGCAAATTCCAGACATATTATCCTGTATTTCAACGAAATACGGTTTGCTCAATCGATTTATATTTTACCTGATCTTAATATTATTACAAACTCTTGATTAAATATCCGAAATAAATAGAAACACATTGTTTCATACGTCAGACGATTTTATTTTAGAAAACACATGTCCCATATCCGTGGCGTCACGATGTTGTTCAATGAAATATCGCTACGCTCTGGTTTTACTATAAAGAAATAGGTCCCGCTGTTTGTTAATTGTTTTAGGCAACATAAAATTAAATGAAATAAAAGATGCAAGAAAAGTATCTATCATGTGTTCCTGGTGTGGATGGGAAAATCCATCCCTCGGGCCTCGGCAAGCCTCGTCATCGCCTATACTGCACTACGCCCTCGGGATGGAGTTTCCCATCCACACCAGGAATACATGAAATATACTTATAGTCTATATTGTTTGCAACATTTCTTCTTTAAACATCTCTTCTGTTGATAATGCTTTTTACTCTTGTCCGTGGAGAGTAGATAATACATATATACATAGTATCCTGGTGTCAGGGCGATGGTTTGACTTCATATCTTTTTTACACTTAAAAATGTTCTGATAATCAATGATTTTACTCATTTGCAGTTGTTTTCTTTTCAGACTTTGTTTTAATTATCTAGTATTACTTCTGTATGTTAACATAAGATATTGGCAAAGCGGAAACCATACAATTATAATATACATAAAATCATACATTGTATATAAATAACCTTTCTTAAAAATGATTTTACAATATTTGTACATCATTTGCTTTTTGTCAACATACATATTTATATTTTTTCAGTAATTCTTCGTATTCCTGCTTCAAGGCACCAATGATTTGCCGAATAGCAACTCGATGTTTTCTTCGTTGCCTGTAGTACTCTCTAGTTATTTCGCCGTCCTTTACACTCTGGCGAAGTTTGGCACGCTGGGCTTTCAGATCAGTAAAATAATTCTCATAGTAATTGATCTCCTTCACCAATCTATTATACTGCTTCGTAAAATAGTCATCATCCAGATCTGTTTTAACGGGGTATTCGGTTGCTGACATTCGTGTCTGGGCCGTAGAGGTGGCCGCCGTGGCTCCTATAGGCTGTGTAGATTTAGTTTTCGAGCGCGTTAATGCTATTTCAAGAGTTGCGCTCTTGCTCTCCAAAAAGACACTTGAAGTACGACTTTTTGCGGTTGATGACGGACGACTGTCGATGGAATGTTCAGCAGCAGAGACAGGACGTGGATGGTATGCGGGTTGATTTGTTTTAAACTGTCCTTGCCTTAATGTGGCCGAATGCATTGCTACAGATTGGCCATTTGGTTCCCTGTAGCTAGGTTCATCAGGATGACGATAGACCTCCTCGTCTGTGGTATGCTAGAAAATACAACATTGAATGTATACATGATGAATATTTAAATACCAACATATAAGAGAAAAAGTATTAACCGTGTATTTCTATTGATGTATTATGTTGATTTAAATGCTTATGCATGGTACCTGTTTATAAGTTGGAAAACGATGGTTTTATATTTATCTGGTATTTAGTTCATAATCAAGTTAGACACTTATTAGTTACTGGCATGCTGTTGTGCGCTTTATTCTAGTTACGTCTAGGCTGGCCATTGAAACTCGTGTCAACATTCATGTACCTTTGTTAGACGACTGTCGGTTGGCGATACACCAGGATACCGTTTTCGGTCCAGGTCACGACTCCACTTTGTATCTTCTGTTTTGTCTACAGACTGCGCACCGACATCGTACAACCAGCCTGGATCAGACACAGGGTGTGAATTATGTCCGGTGCGATTGGTTTGACTTTGTCGGTGTCCATCAACGGCCGAACACATTGCAGCAGGTCGGACATTTTGTTCCCTGTACCTGTAGGTTGACTCATCAGGACGACGGTGGGTCTCCTCCACAATGGCATTCTGCCTTAATGTTGTTTTGGCTTTCGATGAAATATTTAGATCACGAATTGCCTGTATCAATCCTTTAGGCTGTGTGCTGACAGACTGCTAAAATGAAAATACACAACGTGTTAGGTATACAATAATGGGAACGTAAATATCAACTATAAGATACATAAAAACGAAGATATGTTTCATTCGTTTTTTGGCTTGGGATTCTGAGTGTCCGTTTTAGAGATAAAACTATACTAGACTTTACTAATAAAACAAAACCCAAGTAACAACAATGTAGTACTGATGTGTGCAATAAATAATCACTGTTTAATTAAATATATTAGACAAACGCAAACATTGTAATGGTCTCTGGACGTTCTGCGTGTTGTCGTATCGTCACGCACTTGCCAAGCAGCACCCGCCTTACTGTACCAACGTCCTCCGGGATCACGCCGGACACGTATATCCACACCTCCATTGTTTGATGTCAACTTATTTCTTGGAATGAAGCCAACAACTTTGACATGTATTCTGTCCAGTTTTCCTAGCCGTTCTAGTTGTTTAGCAACCCAGAGGCGCCTGTTGTCGGCAGAAAACCATTTGTCATATATCCTCGCAACCGATATCGTAGGAATGTCGTCGAAAGTGCATCTGCAAGGCACACATGTTTGTAATTGTGTTACTCCGATATATTTCCTGATGTTTAACAAATATATAGTCCAACGCTAATCATTATGATAAACTTTAATTACATGGTTAGCATTTCTCAGACTGGCAGAGGTCGTTTATCGCGGATTGTGTTACCCTTGTGGTTCAGTTTATAGAACGAGAAACTGCACACCGCAGGGTCAAGGGTTCGAGCCTCACCAAAGGCGTAAATTGGCACCGTGATGATACTTAATTCTAGATATTACGTGTAACCTTGTCTTCAGTTGTACTGTACATCTGAAGTTCGCACGGACTTACCTACGTACACACATACACGGTCAGAATAATGTAAAAAGTTTTGTAGAGGTGAATACATGGTTTCCAGATATGACCTCGATGTTTACTATGGCGTTAAATCTTTATTTCCAAGCTTTTAAACCATTAAATGAGACTTTTAGAAGTCTTATGTTTTAAGGTTTGAACTACGTTCTCTGATGCATGGCATACACTGATACATAACTTGTTGAAGGGAAACGACTCAGTGTTTAGTTCTCTGTAATGTGTTAAAGTTATTGATACTGTCCAACTGCTTATGTTATAGTTTTGCTTGACTTTAAGATTGGATGTAAATGAACGAAGCTGTCAAATAATTAGATTCGCGTAAATGATCTTTCACCTAAATTCAATTGAAATGTTACGTCTAGTAAGTAATTGAATTGATAGTACAATGCCAAAAAATGCACTTTGGCAACGGAATATAATTTATGTGACTTAAAGTCATTAACAGTCGGGTATTGTTATAGGATTCTCTTACCAAGTAGAAGTACAGACTAATTATCGTCAGATTTATTGGGAAACCCCCGCATGCTTTTGCACATTGAAAATAACAATTGATTTTGTATTAACGACACGATTGTTATCCTGAATATCGTTTGTAAGAAATAAACATTATATTTTGCTGTTGTCTGCCAACTGCTTTTAGATTAAAGACCTTATCCATTATACAAACACAGGAATACGTTAAATGTTCATTTCTAAGTATTTTAGTCTGTATGTTGGGGTTTCATGTTGTGTGTCGTACACAATGGTATGAACATCGAAAATGAATGAAAAAATATTATTTGTTATACATTTGTACTTGTCTTTGTATTGTATACTTATAACGCTGAGTCCGTTCCAAGTGGCATACATCTTACATTAACATCGATTACCAGCAACTGTTCACATGCGCAGAGTTTTTTATTCACATTAAATTTAATTCTAATAATTTTGCTGTGCTTGAGATCTTCGATCTAACGTGACTATTGTGCTTAAAGCATAAATGAAATAATAGACAGCTGAAATGCAATCTGAATTTGTTCAGGCATTCAGCCTTTTCTTTTTGTTCTTATCACTGTAACGAATTGTGTACTCATAAAATATCATTGTTTTAACCCTAATGCCTTAATGTATTGAAATCGTTTATCGCCAAACATATGTGCACAGCCCGATACAGCTAATAAAGCACAAACATAAAATGAGTCATTTATTTTCTGAAAATAATGTTTTTTGAATAAAATTTTTTTATGAAATACGAATGAAGTGAAGATCTCAGGCATCATATATTTATAAAACCGCTTTATACAATCATATATTATATTTTGTCAAAAGTATGTCGCATAACGTTTCGCGTTTATTCTATTTGTTACGTTTATACCTAGCAATTCCCGAAATGGTTAAAAACAGATATACAAACATGCAAATAAAATCCTTAACAAAATGTTGAGTAGTTTATAATTACACATGTGTATGTGCAATAGGAAAGTATATTTGTATACATAGCAAATTGACAATGAAATCGCTAACTTAAAATAAATTGTGATCATTAACATGTTTCATCGTGGTCAATAGCAAAGGTATTGCATTGTCAATTTAGAACATTCGGCGGAACATGGTTACGACAAGAAACATTGTTGCGTTATATGCTTATACCAAGTTTGTTAGCAATTGTTTATGTCTTACTTATTTCTTTTTTTAAACGATCGATGTCTTATAAAAGTGCAGCGATGCAATTTCTCAATTACCACTCACACCAACACTTAACTTACCTGCCTTCACAAATGTCATCCAGAGTTTCTCCAATATATTTATAGCTATATTCAGATCTTCGATCAAACTTATTGCTTATAGAATCTTGAGAATAGAATAATTCAGATGGTCTTAGTAGCGACATATTTAAAACGAAATGCACATAAAACGCACTTATCTAGTATTTAAATCATTTTAACGTCTATTATATCAATATCTTTTCATTGATTGCTTTTAATTAGAAATTAACTGCACTGGTTTTCCAAACTTTCTAAAAATAATCAGAAGTGTCAGCCAAATACGTTTTCCGAAAAAGATTTTTTATTGAATTCATGTTCATGCATGAAATGACATAATAATAGGGTAAGTTTAAATAATGTGTTTGCAAAGTTACAAAATAGTTTAACGCGTTTATGCCTGATCATGTCAATTATTTGATGCAAAAGTACAGACGTTTTTGGAAACTGAACAAGCATATCATCAAAACACAAGTTAGAGGATCGTTTATAAAATAATAGTGCCGAAAAATGGGAAATGAAGTCAAATATTTTATTAAGAAATATCCTATTACTGAGCAGTAGAATCGTCCGTTCATGTTCATCGGTCATGTACAATATATATACCCCGTTAGTCATGGATTGTCGCGTGAATTTCAAACTGACACAAAGATATGAATTTGCTACATTTGCTACTCTCGTGGCCCCAGTATCAGATTTAATATGATCCTGTATTTCATCTTCTTTGGCGATCTGCTTGTCTTTAAAAGATTGTAAGTGAACCTGCGATACACGTTTCTTTATCAATTTTTGTTTTTGGTCGCGGCATGATCGCCTGTTAACTTTCGATTTGAACTATGACTTTTGCGCATGCAAAAGTATCCGCATAAAATATCCGGTAACCAAAATCTAGAACTAAAAAGCTTTTTTAGGATTGAAAAGCATTACAACGCCATTCCTAAGTCAACATATTCATTTCATTGTAAAAACGATTTGCCAATCGATAAAAGACATATTAATGTACCACCAGGTTTTGATGACCCCAGAACTTCGGTAACGTTCGCATGAAGACATTTAAATACTATGTTGTATCGAACGGCCAGATTGCAGGGGAGTTCCTATAGGCCAGACAAGTAATTAATAATAGATCTGGTTAAGGGATATTGAAACCTGATTGTCAAATGTCAAGTCACAAGAACGCATGCTGCATTGGACCGCGTTCTGTAAAATGTGATCAATTTTGTCATACATGTACATTGTATAAGCCATATACTGATCCGATCTTTACGATGTACGATGTCAATATGTCAGTGTAGTATTGAACAAAATCAAAACATGTTGGTATTTTATTCACAATGTTAGTATTACAATGGGAATAATTACCTTCTCTAGAGGAATACTTCCTTTCTATTTTTATACATGTCTTGTAAAGGCTAAAAACTTTTATTTAGAATTCCCTTCTAACCATGGTACAAATAGGTTTTATGGCTTTAGTTGTCAGGTCTGTATTAAACTGATGAAAGGCAAAGCCCTCATGGCTGTATTACTCACGATCACAATAGCATTTGTGATGAAACTAATACCTACAACTACACCAAACATGCACACTCCAGTATACATAACATGATAACACTGCTGATAACGAATGGCAATCATACAATCATGCTCGGAGAACAATAAAACAAAATCGCATTGTGATGAGACAATGAAGGTTACAGTGGCGGATCCAGGATTTGACCTGGGGGCGTGGACTTTGGCAACGATGGGGGGCGGGGTACAAAATCATTAAAAGTGTTGAAGTAAAATTCCTTTTTAGCGTGTTTTTGGCCATTTTTCTTTAAATTATGCTTAAAAGTAATCGCAAGCGAAGCAAACGAAGAAAAAAATGAGAACAATTAGCGTTTTGGGCATAACAAATCAGAAGTCTGCGGCTGTTAGGGGGAGCGCGCGCCGGGTACGCCACCCACCTGGGTCCGCTAGTGGGTTATATTCCAATGGTATTTCAACCTTGAGTGTATACGAATATGTACCTTATTTAACTGCACGGGTTCTTTACTGCACTCTTATGTTTTGTGGTAAAAATACTGATTATAACATTGCAATTACCAACTGAGTTTATCTTAAATACAGTGTAAAACTATTTGTGGAAAGACAACTTAAGTAAATTGAAACACGCATGCACGCACGCACTCACTCACACTTTATGACACAGCAGATACATTAATGAATACAATTAAGAAGCATCTACGAAGATTTGTCTACTTGTCCCTCAGCAGATACATTAACGAATACAATTAAGAAGCATCTACGAAGATTTGTCTACTTGTCCCTATCATTGGCCATAATCATGCTTAGATTATTCCTGACGATATAACGATTCATGACCTCAAGACACAATGAGTTTATATTGTACAAAGTAAAAGAGCATGATAAGAAAGCTGCTGGTGAATATTTAGGAAACTATTCAATATGCACGTCTTATAAGTCTTATGTTATATTTATAGTTTGAAAACTGTTATTAAAATAAGCCTCAAACAGTACCAATGGTTTTTGTCAGTAAAATTGCTAACGTATCATCTACCTATTGTGATGGCTTGTGTCAAGAGTACATGTATTTAAAAGTAGTTAATACACAGTAAAGTAAAAACGTTAAATCTTAATAAAATTATATTTCTGATCGTATATGTTGAGTTGCAAATGGGTGTGGTATGAAACACATTGATTAACAGTTATGCAAATATATTTAACAACAACAAAAGCAAAAATTGTGCGCTGTCTTGTTACTCGGATATTCGATGCGTTGGAATGGGTGAATGAAAAAATGCTTTGTCTGGTATTGTTGAAACGTATACAAATATTTGGCTGTAGACAATGCACGTTTACATACATGTATACTATGTGTAATGCGCCAGGGCGATGTACTGATTTAACAGCTCTTTCATACACTTGTCACAAAGTTCTTATGTTGAATATCACATAGTTGTAGAAACTGTCAGATCAAGTCATGCTTAAGTATGTTAACGCAAGTTGCTCAGATAAGATTCTTAAAATACTTCATATGCCACTTATACATCACACAGTCGCATATTAATAATCGTCGTACCAAATCCTTGCCTATTTTGCATTTTGACTGACATATTTATTTCTTATGTAGTTTGTTGTATTTCTGAAACAATTCATCAATGTATTGCCGGACATCAGTTCTGTGTTTATTTTTTGCCATGTAGTACTCTCTAGTTATCTTGCCTTCCTTTAGATTCTGAATATGTTTGGCACGCTCGGCTATCAGATCGTTATAGTAATGGACGTATTTATTTATCTTCGTAACCAATTTATTATACTGCTGCGTTGAATCATCTTCATCTATGTGTTTTTTAACGGGGTTTGTGGTTGCTGACATTCGTGTCTTGGCCGTAGTGGTGGCTGCCGTGGCTCCTATAGGCTGTGTAGATTTAGTTTTCGAGCGCATTGATGCTCTTTCAAGAGTTGCGCTCTTGCTCTCAGTTGAAGTGTGGCGTCTTTCAGCTGTCGATGGACGACTGTCGATGGAGTGTTCAGAAGCAGAGACGGGGCGTGGGTGGTTTCTTGGTAGATTTGTTTCACTTTGTCCTTGCCTCAGGACGGCCGA
>Ga0224511_10003561_pt1 | contig 11307 bp, 11 predicted proteins | sample SF_May12_sed_USG_2_FD_169988 | JGI IMG/M metagenome (GOLD analysis project Ga0224511, IMG submission 169988) | Sediment microbial communities from San Francisco Bay, California, United States - SF_May12_sed_USGS_8_1 | ecosystem: Environmental > Aquatic > Marine > Sediment | place: USA...
GGGCGGCGGCGCCGGGGAGGGGAGCCCGAACAGCCTGACGGCGGTGGGTGTCACCCTGGAATTCGGAAACGCCAGACATGATGACGGCCGCGATGAGCATATGGGCGGTGATGATCATGGTGACGGAGACCAAAGGCGTAGACCTGTGGGCGGAGGTGACGCGCGCATAATAGTGGCGATGGAAACCGTCCATTTCATGTTCGACAGTTCCCGGCTGACCGACGCGGCGGTGGCGAGCCTGAAGCACAATGCCAAGGTGTTCCGGGACAACCCGCTGGCCAGGGTAATCCTGGAAGGGCACGCCTGTTCCATCGGGCCGAATGGGTATAACTACAACCTGGGCCTGAGGAGGGCCAGGGCGGTGAAGAAATTCCTGGTTAAAGAGCTGGGAGTGGAAACCGACAAGATATTCGTTGTGATGAGCCAGGGCGAGGAGAAGCCGGCCAAGAGCAACGACACCAGGGCCGGAAGGGCGTTCAACCGCAGGGTTGAATTCAAACAGTAGCAGTGGCGTCCACAGGGCGGCGGTGAGGAAAAGCGATTTTTCTCACGGCCGCCTTGTTTAATATCAAACACCGGTCGGGCCACCGCCGGGGGGCTAGTTGGCTTCAAGTTTACGAATGGATATGATGTAATGCCGCGCCGAATCGGAATGTTATTCATGAGTCGTTTCTCTTTTTCTGTAACTCTCCTGGTTTTTATCCTCTCCTTTGCGCCATTGGCGCTTTCCCAGCAAAACCACATGAACCTGGATAAATATGTCTGCGTGGTCTGTCATAGCGACCTGGAAGACGAAATCCTTACCCCGCCTGTGAAGGACTGGAAGGAATCCGCTCATTTCGAGGCGGGGATAATGTGCGCCGATTGCCACGGGGGGAATCCGAATGACGAAGAGATCGCCATGGAGCCTTCCGAGGGATTTGTCGGCAAACCGGAAAAGAAGGATATCCCCAAACTCTGTTCCAAGTGTCACTCCGACGCGAAAATGATGAGGGCGTTCAACCAGCGCTCCGACCAATATGAACTATACTCCGGCAGCGTCCATGGACAAAAAAGCGCCTCTGGGGACGCCGACGCCCCCACATGTGTAGATTGCCATGGCAAGCACAAGATATTGAAGGTCAAGGATCCCAACTCCATGGCCCACCGGAAGAACATTCCGGAAACCTGTGGGGGATGCCACTCCAAAAAAGATGTTTTCGAGAAACGCCGGAAAGCCTCCAACCAGCTGGAGTTATATAAAAAGAGCTGGCACTATCAAAAGTTTACCGAAGGGGATGTCCTGGTGCCCACTTGCATGGATTGCCATGGAAACCACGGCATCCTCCCCGCCCGTTCCGAAAGGACGCAAACCGTGTGCTTCAACTGCCATGCGGCCCAGGCGGAGAATTACAAGTCCAGCCCCCACTGGACCGCGTTTAAGAAGACGGGAGAGCCAGTCTGTCTAAATTGTCACAAGAACCATGATGTGGTGCGCCCATCGGTGGCGAAATTCAGCGGCAAGGGGGAATCTGACTGCATCCAGTGCCATGAAGAAAGCTCCCCGGCCTATGTGGCGGGGTTGGGGATCCAGTCCCTGATGTTGTCCACTATCAAAGCTGTGGAGACCGCGCAGACGGAAATGGAGGAGTTCAAGGCCAACGCCCACGGCGGCTTCGAGATCAGCGGAATCGAGGAGCGCCTGGCCAAAGCCCAGACCAATCTGGCGGAATTGCATATTATTACCCACAAGATGGACGTGGAATCGCTGAAAAAGACCTCGGAAACCGTGTTGTCCCAGGCTTCCAGCGTCAGCGGGGATATCCACAACATGCTGGCGGAGATCCAGACCCGGAAGATAGGCCTGGCCGGAGCATGGTTCGTGTTCCTCGGGCTTATGTACAGCATCTGGGCCATGGGCAAAGCCTACGAAAGAAAAGAATAGGATGGCCCTGCAGGCGGAGGTCATAGACGAGATCAACGCCGAAACGGACAAGACGGCCAGAGAGGCCTGGGCCGCCCATCCAGAAAGCGGCGGATTTGCTTTCGCCTTCCGATTGACGATGGTTCCGATGGGCGTATTTCTCCGGACGTATCTCTTGCGCGGAGGATTGCTCGGGGGGCGCGGGGCGTTCAAAGACTCGGTGAACGCCTGGGCCGTGGCCTTTATCAAGGAAGCTAAGTGTTATGAGCTTGTCTGCGCTGATAAGGAAAAAGCCATCATCGAAAGCCGGGATTTCGACTGACCCAGACCCAAGGCTTTGGGCCATGCTGCAAAGGTGGGGGGCCAGCCCCATGGCCATGCACACCCTGCAGCCTGGCATGGAATCGTTCGAGGGGCATGATGGGGTGTCCGGGTATATCGGGTACAGGGATTATGGCCCTTTTCGCTACACCGTGGGCGACCCTGTGTGTCCGCCAGAGGCCACATATGATCTGCTGCTCCAGTACCACCAATCCCATCCCAGGATAACCTTCTTCCATATCAATCGCTCCACAGCCCGGATCCTGCGGGATATGGGTTATTACGCAAATCAACTTGGTGAAGAAGGGATCATCGACCTGGCGGAACATTCGTGGAGCGGACGGGGGAAGGAGGATATCAGACGGCAGCATAACAACGCGCTGAAGAGCGGAGTTGTGGTGCGAGAATCCGATGGCGACCCCAGCCATGGAGAAGAGGCGAGGCGGATATCGGGCCAGTGGCTTGGTGTGGTGAAGAAAGGGAAGAAGGAGCTTCGGTTCGCGGCGCGTCGGCCAGAATTTCCCGCAGGGGCGGGAGTGCGGGAGTTCTATGGGTTTTGTCGTGGGCGGATGGAAGCCTTTGTCCAATTCGACACTGTGTATCGCGACGGAAAAGTGGAAGGATATCTTCCCTCTGTTTCCAGAAGACGCCCCGGCTCCCCCAAAGGAACCCAGGCGCTGATAATCCGGGAAGCTATGGGCAAGTTCCGGCAAGAAGGGGTGGCGCGGCTGTATCTTGGCCTTTTTCCAGCGAACAAAGTGGAGGATCAGGATGATCCGGAGATGAATCCCAGCCGGATGGTGTCCAGGCTTTTTGGTTGGATGGGCCGATCTCGTGTGGCCAATATGTATTACCCCTTCAAGAGTTTGTCGTTTCATAAGACCCGCTACCGGGCCCGCAGCAGGAAAGTTTACATGGCCTTCAGCAATCCCAGCCCAGTAATGGATTTGATACTATTCGGCCGCATGGTTGGGGTTTTGTAGCTATACCGTGCTGTATGGGGCCTGTTTTCAGTAGAGGGCGTGGCTGTTATAATCAGAAGAATGAAGAAATACAATTTATTCTTGAAAAAAGCTTGCATTTGAAGTTCAGATATGTATATTATCTAGGGCAATTTGGTTTGGGGGGCCTAAAATCTTAAGGCCTGAACCGGGAATCATTTCTTTTTATTTATGCGGCAAGTATTGTCCGAGGGGACAACTATGGGCATTTCTGACCGCAAATGGAATGGAGAAAGGTAATCAGTTGATGGCGACTTTTCGGTCATGTAGCTGCGTACAGGGGTTGGGCAGCTTAAATACCTCCTTTGAGACAGAAAGGCCAGGTGCAGCGCGATGAGTTTTTCAAAGTTTTCTCCGATCGCCAAGATGGTAATAGCCTTTATTACCACGGCTGGTATGGGGGGGGGCGTATTCGCCGCGATAGTTTATTTTGGTCCCATTTGGCTCACCACATGGGCGCCCGCGCAGCCAATAAAGTTTTCCCACAAGCTTCACGCCGGGACAAACAAGATATCCTGTGAGTATTGTCATTCATACGCTCGAAGAAGCGAAATGGCCTCCATTCCTTCGGCGGACCGTTGCGTCTACTGCCACGATTACATAAAGGCGGACGCGCCGGAGATCGTCAAGGTTATGGATCATTATAACGGGGACAAACCCATCGAATGGGTTAAGGTGTTCGACTTGCCGGATCACGTCTGGTTCAACCACAAACGGCACATAGCCAAGGACGTGCCATGCCAGAAGTGCCACGGCCCGGTGGAGACCATGGACGTAGTGTCAAGGACCAACGAGTTTTCTATGGGTTTCTGCCTCGCCTGTCATCAGGAGAACGAGGCGCCCACGGACTGTTGGACTTGTCACACTTGATGGCGAAAAGGTGAATAATATGGATCGAAGATCGTTTTTAAAGCTTTCTGGGGTGGCCGCCTCGGCCAGCGTAGTGGGGGCGTGCAGCCGCACGTCACAAAATGTGATTTCCTTCGTGGAGGCGCCCAATGACGGGGCCAATCCCGTGGATGGAGACTGGTTCGCCACCACCTGCCGCGAATGCAACGCAGGGTGTGGAGTCATAGTCAGGACGGTAAATGGAAGAGCGAAAAAGATAGAAGGTAACGCCATCCACCCGATAAGCCGGGGGAAAGCTTGCGCCAGAAGCCAGGCGGCGGTGCAGACTGTATATCACCCAGAGCGGCTCACCACTCCCATGCTCAAGGGAGCGGGTGGGTTCGAATCGATCGGGTGGGATAAAGCGGTGGATGTGATCTCGCAGCGATTAACCGAAGCTGAGGGGAAACTGTTCTATCTTAATAACGGGGCGAATGACGCATCCTCCGGCATAGTGAACGAAATATTCGGCAAGATGGACGGCTTCCTTAATGTGGGCAACTCGGAACCGGGCTTTGAAAGTCTCGTGGCCGGTGGTGCTGCCCTGGCCGAATCTCCCCGTTTGCCATTCCCGGATCTTGATCATGCCCAGTTCGCCATTTTGTTCGGCGCTGATATTTTTGAGTCTGGCCCCAGCCCCGTTTTCTGGGGTGGCTCTTTCGGCGAGTGCCGCCGGGGAAGGGCTTCCGTGCGAGGCAGGCTGGTTTACGCCGGTTCAAGATTATCTTCCACAGCCGCAGTGTGTGATCTTTGGCTTCCTGTTCCTCCTGGCAAGCTGGGCCTTTTGGCCTTGTCCGTGGCCCAGGTGGTGGTGGATATAATTATTTCGCGCAAACTGGCCTTGACGATCCCACGCAACGCGCTGGGTCGTTGGAGCGAGGTTTTGAAAGATTACGACCCCGAAAAAGTGGCGGCCCAGCTGGAGATGCCTGCGGAGTATATCCACAAACTGGCCATTCCGTTCGTGGACGAGTCCCCTTCGGTGGCCATAGCGGGCGCTGATGTGACCGGGCATGTGAATGGAGTGGCGGCGCTGGACGCGGTGGAGTTTCTCAACATGCTCTCCTATGAGATCGGACGGGAGAAACTGCGAATCCACGAGCGCCTGACGCCGGAGCCTAACGAGGGGCTGAAAAGAAGGATAACCCAGGCTCTTGGTGTCGACCATGAGGCCCAGGGATATAAAAGGATGGTGGAGCTTGTGGCCGGGATGGAGCAGGGCAAGTACTCCATGGGGATTATCTCCCACACCAACCCGGTGTTCGATACACCAGCCGGGCTGAAGTTCAAGGACGCCATGTCCAAGGTGGGATTCACCGTGGCAGTGGCCAACTTCATGGACGAAACCGCGGCTGAGGCCACTTTGATATTGCCAGATCACCACTGGCTGGAAGGCTGGTCGGTCCAGAACCCGAATTTTGTGCCGGGAGTGCCGGTTCTTAACCTGCAGCAACCGGTGATCCGGCCATTTGTCGACACCAGATCCGGCTCGGATATCATCCTGGCCGCCGCCGCCGCCGCAAAGCTGAAGACACCCGCCGCCAGCACGGAGGAATTCGTGCAGGGCAAGGTGAAGCAGTTCCGAGCGGAAATGCTGGGCGCCCCGGCGTATCTTGGCGACGAGGAGTTCTTCCGTCACCTGTTGAGGAACGGCGGATGGTGGTCCTCGGAAATAGAGAATGAACCGACTCCCACACCCCCTGATTCTGTGTTGTGGGAATACAGGGACAAGTTGAAGGCGCCAGAGCCTGAGTTTGATGGAGCGGAGAACCCGTTTTACCTCCATCCCTTCCAGACGGTGCACATGGGCCGGGGGCAAGGGGCCAACAATGGCTGGCTTCAGGAGGCTCCGGATCCGATCACCACTCTCATGTGGCAGTTCTGGGTGGAAATGAATCCTGCCACCGCCGCCAAGCTTGGCGTGGTGGAAGGGGACATGGTGAAGATAAGTTCCGCCCATGGTTCGATCACCGCGCCGGTATTCCCATACAAGGGGATTCGGCCAGATGTGGTGGCGGTTCCCATCGGCTATGGCCACACCAATTATGGAAAGCTGGCCACCGGCAGGGGGGAGAACGTGATGACCCTGTTGGGCGCCAAGCAGGACACCGATTCCGGGGCTCATGCGTGGCGGGCCCAAAAGGTTAAAGTGGAAAAGGCCCAAGGCCGGATGAAGATGCTGCGCAATGCGCACCCTGAAGGAGAGTATCAAGGTGAAGTCTTTCAATTATAAAAAGCATAATGACTATAGCTGGTCCATGATCATAGATCTGGACCGGTGCAACGGCTGTGGCGCCTGCGTGATCGGGTGTCAGGCGGAAAACAACGTTGCCACCGTTGGCGAGGACGAGGTGGGCAAGAAGCGGAATATGCACTGGCTGCGCATCGAGCGCTATATCGAGGGAGAGTATCCCCACGTGAAGGTTCGGTTCCTGCCGATGATGTGCCAGCATTGCGCGCAAGCTCCATGCGAATCCGTCTGCCCGGTGTACGCCACCTACCACAACCCCGAGGGGCTGAACGTGCAGGTGTACAACCGCTGTATCGGCACCAGGTTCTGCGGCAACAACTGCCCATACTCTGTCAGGTACTTCAACTGGTTCGACTCCAGCTTTCCGGAGCCGGTGAACAACCAGCTGAATCCGGACGTTTCTGTGCGGGAGCGCGGAGTGATGGAGAAGTGCTCCCTGTGCATGCAGAGGATCCGACGCGGAAAAGACACCGCCAAGGACGAGGGGCGCGAAGTGCAGGATGGGGATATCCAGCCGGCCTGCGCCCAGACATGCCCCACCGGCGCCATCACTTTCGGCAATATCAACGACCACGAAAGCAAGGTGTATAAAATGGCCCATTCCGGCCGGGCCATCAGCCTGTTTGAGGAAAAGGGGACGCACCCGGCGGTCAAGTATCTGAAGGGAGGGACGAACGATGTCATTGGATGATAACGTGAAAAGATCGGCTGACGCCGGGGTGGCCGGCGGCCATCACGGAGATGTCATGGCCCTGCCGGAGATTGAGTCTTTCCGCGACCCGGAAACCAAGGCCGCCAAGGCTCATTACGACGACGCCGACATATACAGGGATGAAAAAGGGTTCAACGAGCATACGTTGCGCCCCATGTTCTTCACCACAAAATCGTATTTTATCTTTACTCTGGCCTTGGGGCTGGTAATGGCCCAGGGCCTCGGTTTTTTCGTATACCAGACCTTCGTCGGTCTTGGCATGGCGGGTATTCACGAGCCGGTGTACTGGGGCGCGTATATCGCCACTTTCGTGTTCTGGGTCGGCATGAGCCACTCCGGCACCATAGTCTCCTCTATTCTGCGCCTGACCCAGGCCAACTGGCGTCGGCCCATCCTTCGAGCGGCGGAGGCGATGACGGCGTTCTCTCTGATGGTGGCGGGTCTTTTCCCTCTGATCCACGTGGGTCGGCTTTGGAGGGCGTACTACATGGTTCCGCTGCCGAGCCAGAGGATGCTGTGGCCGAACTTCAAGTCGCCGCTTATGTGGGACTTCTGCGCCATCAACATATACCTCACCGGGTCCATGACCTTTCTTTATATCGGACTTCTGCCGGACCTGGCGGTGGCGCGAGACAAGGCCATCGCCATGGGCAACTGGCGCCGACATTACCTTAAGGTTCTGGCGCTGGGATGGCGCGGCAGCCACAGGGAATGGAGCGTATATAACAAGTGCTCGCTGTTTTTGGCGGTGATCATTCTGTTGATCGCGCCCAGTGTGCACACCATAGTGAGCTGGGACTTCGCCATGACCATGACCCCCGGATGGCACACCACCATCTTCGGGCCATACTTTGTCGTGGGCGCCATCTACTCCGGCATCGCCGCGGTGATTACCCTTATGATCACTCTGAGGATCCTGTTCAACCTGGACGATGTGATCCGGAAGTTCCATATTGACGCCCTGGGCAAGCTGCTCCTCGTCATCGCCATAATCTGGACATACTTCTACTTCTGCGAGTTCATCACCAACTGGTATTCGCACAAACCGGAGGAGTGGGAGGTCATGGCATGGCAGGGACACAGGTTCCCGTATCACTTGATGGTAATGTTGGGCGGCTCCTGCTTGACCATCTTCTGCCTGAGCTGGCGCCGGTTCCGCTCCTGCATGCCCTGCATGTTCGCGCTGACCCTGCTGGTGAACTGCGGTATGTATATCGAGCGCTACCTGATCGTGGTGCCGATCCTGAGCCGCCGGGACAACCCGTTCATGTGGACTGATTACACCCCCACCATAACGGAGGTTGGTATTATAGTGGCGTCATTCGCGTACTTTATCTTCCTGTACGCCATATTCATAAAACTCTTCCCGATCGTCACGATGGCGGATGTGAAGGAGGGAGTGATCGTATCCGGCGACGTGCGGCTGGGCAGACATGCGGTGCGCGTCCAGGTGAAGGAATAGGAGAAAACCGATGAGCGATCATTACACTGTTTTGGGTCTTTATCGCAAGGTGGAGACCATCACGAAAGCCGGTGATCCGATCCGGGAAGCGTTCGGTGTCAAGGACGGCGATATCGAGGTTCTATCCTCGGCCGCCTATCCGGACGGGGCCTTGTTGGATGACAAGGAATTGCTCCACCAGGTGGAGTCGCGCCAGTTCCTCTTCCCGTTTCTGATGGGATTTGTGGGGTTTGGCGCAGGAGTTATCCTGGCCGGAGGGACGGGGTACATCATGAACCTTATCGTGGGCGGCAAGTCGCCGTTCACCTACGCTCCCACTGGGGTCATTACGTATGAATTTACCCTGCTGTTCGGAGTCATCGGGTCTGTTTTGTCCCTGCTGTACTATGCTGGGCTGCCGAATTGGACCGACCGGGCTTACGATCCGGAAGTCGCCGATGGCGCACTGGGCCTTTTAGTTAAGGTGTATTCCAAGGAGGATCAGGAGAAGGCCGCCAAGATTATGGAAGATTACGGCGCCTATAAAATCAAGAAGGGAGTGAACGATTTCTAATGCGCGCTCTAGGATTAATATCAATCATGATTTTCGCGGCCCTTTCGGCTTGTGAAAACTACGACCTGGATATGCACGACCAGGTATCGTTCAAGGTCCAGGAAAGCCCCAGGTTTCGCAAACCGGCCAACTCTGTGACCATGGCGCCGGAGCGGGTGGATTACTCCGAAGTGGACGCTGTGACCATAGAGAACCCATTCCCGGTGGACGAATCGGCTCTGGCCCAGGGGAAAAAGCTTTTCGAGATTTATTGCATGCCCTGTCATGGAGCGGATGGAACCACCAATGGCATGCCGGTGGCGGATTTGCTGGAGCCGAGGCCGGCGGATCTGCAGAGCGAGGCTGTGGTTGCCCTTACGGAAGGGGAGTTGTTCCACAGGATAGTGGAGGGATTCGGCATTATGCCCTCCTACAAGAAGGATTTGTCGGACAGGGAAGCCTGGAGCGTGACCGAATACATCATGAAACTTCAAATAAGGGACTAAATATTGCTGGGGGCAAGTATGTTCAATAAACTGATAAAAATAACGATAATTGCGGCCATGGCCGCCGGTTTCACCAGTGGCCAGGCTTTGGCTAAGGCCAATATCCTTATGGGGAAACGGCTGTTCAACTCCTATTGCGCCGTTTGTCACGGAACCAATGGAAAGGGCGGCGGGCCTTTGGCGGAGAAGCTAAAAACGGAGAATCCGCCTGCGGACCTTACGGGGGACAAGTACCAGAGCAAGAGTGTGGATGAGCTGCTCAAGCTGGTGCAGGGGTATAACAGATCGGATTCCGCCATGCCGAAGTGGGAAAACGTGATTCCGGAGGGGAACATGCGCTCTCTGGCGGAGTACGTTCTTTCCCTTACCCAGACCGATGTGCGTCTGCGGGGCGATGAGAGGCAGGGCAGAGAGATCTTCCGCCTGTCTTGTGTGGCGTGTCATGGGCCGCAGGGCAACGGGGCCGGAGTGCTGGCCAAGCTGCTTAATGTGAAGATGATCAATTACAGGACAAAGCCGCTTACTTCCATTTCCGATACGGAACTGATCCAGATCATAACCAAGGGCAAGGGTGAGTTCATGCCTATGTGGGAAGGGACTCTGGCCTCCGAGGAGATCAAGGACGTGGCCGCCTATGTGCGAAGCCTGTATCAGAAGTAAACATCAGGCCAGTTTGTGAATCAGCGCGCCCTGGAGACAGGGCGCGTTTTTTTATGATATCCGCCTCAACGCGCCACGGATGATCTCCTCCAGGGCGCCATCCATATCCGCCGCCCTGGCCGCCTTGACCGCTTTCTGGGCGTCCTTAGCCTTATAACCCAGCGCCAGCAACGCCTCCACCGCGTCATTATCCGCGCCGGAAGGGCCATCGGCGGCCCCTGCGTCCTCCGCGCTTTCCCCCAGCCCCTGCAGTTTATCCGCCAGCTCCAGAATAATACGATCCGCCGTTTTCGCCCCTACGCCGGGGATGGAGGACAGGAGGGCCGCGTCCTTCCTGCGCACAGCGTCGGCCAACTTGGCCGCTGGCAGGCCGGAGAGCATATTCATGGCCAGCTTCGGCCCCACCTTGGATAGGGAGATGAGCTTTTCAAAAACCTCCTGTTCGGTCTTGTTGAAAAAACCATAAAGCTGGAAAATATCTTCCCTGATGTGCGAGTAAATATGTAAGGACACGATTTCGCCCGGCTCCGGCAAAGCGTAATATGTGGGGATGGATATATGGACAAGGTATCCCACCCCGCCAGTATCTATGATGACGGAGGAGGGTTTCTTTGTTTTTATCTTTCCGGATAGCCAGGCGATCATCGTTTGGCCCCCATCCGCGCCACCGGGGATTTGAAGTGGATCAAATGGGTCAAGGCGACGGCCAGAGCGTCGGAGGCGTCCATGGGATCTGGAGCTTGAACCAGCCGGAGCTGGATTTTCAGCATGTCGCGCACCTGTTCCTTGTCCGCCCGGCCATAGCCCGACACGGTCTGCTTGATCAGCAGAGGAGAATACTCGAACACCTCCAACCCCGATTGCACAGCCGCCAGCATGATCACACCCCGCGCCATCCCAAGCTTCAGCGCGCTCTGGGCGTTCTTGGCGAAAAAGGCTTCCTCTATGGCCATATGGTCCGGTTTGGTCTTTTCTATCACATCCAGCAACCCATCAAAAATATGCTTCAGCCTGACGGGCAGCGCGGCCTTGGGCGAGGTATTTATGGAACCATACCCAAGACACTCTGGC
>Ga0224511_10003562_pt1 | contig 11306 bp, 3 predicted proteins | sample SF_May12_sed_USG_2_FD_169988 | JGI IMG/M metagenome (GOLD analysis project Ga0224511, IMG submission 169988) | Sediment microbial communities from San Francisco Bay, California, United States - SF_May12_sed_USGS_8_1 | ecosystem: Environmental > Aquatic > Marine > Sediment | place: USA...
AGTTTTGAAATCTGACTTCAAATAACAAAGTTATGGGCCGGACACGAATGGGACGTACGGACGGACGGACGGACAGACGGACAAGGCAGCGACTATATGCTCCCCCGAAATTTTCGACTCACCATACTTGACATTTGTGCAAAGTTATTTGTAAATCCCACCATGGGTTCAAAAGATAAAGAGCGGACACGAACTACAGTCATACAATGTTTAATCTTAGATTGTGACCTTGACCTTAAACGACATTTGTCACACATAAGCACTGCACATCGACTCATCATACTTGACATTTGTGCAAAGTTATTTGTAAATCCCACCAGGGGTTCAATAGATATAAAGCGGACACGAAAGCGTGACGTACAGACAGACGGACGGACAGACAGACGGAGAGACGGACGGACGAACGGACAGACAGACAGACAGATAGACAGACAGCGGAGCTAAATAATATGTCCCCCCATTTCATGGGACCAGACGTAATTATGATAAACATACAAGTACACGTAGCATCTGAAAAAAGTTTTTTCGCCTCTTCGTGTTTTATGCTATTTTATGTTGAAGACGAAGTTGATTTACATTTTCAAGAGACATTTAAAAGTACATTTAACTTGTTTGGTTGATTAAGTTGTCCACATTTTAATTGTTTGCGTGCTTTGCACCAAAATGGTTTTTAACATGTAATAAATTTGGTATACAAATTACATTCACTGTTGCTAGACGGAAGAAGTTCTGTTGTTAAATGTTACGTATTTGTTATTTTGTAATTAAACATCGCAGGAAAAAGTGCTCGTAAACTTTTCAATTCAATGTATGCAATTAATTTTCCTGCAACAACAAGGTAAAGTTCCTACAACCACACGTCAACGTTTATGTGCTTTAATAACAGTTAAATTATCCCACACACACAATCTGTAACAGTACAAGGCGTGTTCTTCATAAAATATATGGATCACCCTGTGCATTAAAATACATACAATTTCATTGATGTGCACAAATGGACAGATCCGCAGCTGTCAATTATGATTATTTATAACAGTACATGGTCAATTTTAATCCAATAGATTAGGATTATATTGGCAGTTGACAACCTGACGTAGAAATGTCAAAAGAAAGACCCCTTCACAAGCCTTTACAAGATCAAAGAAAATCGTTGGGAGGAGCTTGAAATTTTGCAGAACGGTGCATTGTGGTCTGATAGGTAATTTTATCATGCACCAACGATTGATATATATATCACATAATTATGAGTTAAATGTTTTCTCGACATCCCGTTGTACTTAAATAATGAATTTGACATGTGTAGTATAATGTGGAAGTAGAGTTATACTGGTAAAATGGTACCATCTTATAGATCAGCCTTTGACTAGAAACACAATATAAATTATATCTCAAAGAATTGTCAAATTTTAAATCACTTAAAATACGTTAAAAACAACAAAAAGCATACATATCGTCGTCTTGCCCAAACAATGTCCTATCTCCATTTATAAAAATGTTGAGATAAACATGTTGTGAAGTTAGTATGACTTAGTGCTATCTCCAAAACTTTGTCTCCGTAACATGGGGTCAACAATTTGCCATTTGCACATTCTCCTATTTCCTAAAATGTTATCTGTTTAAAGCCTATACAGTGTGATATATGTCCAAAACATAGGTCAGTATTAGACTGAATTCCCTTGCTGCAAGCCATGGATTCCCCTGTACATGGTGTAAGTGGTACTGCCGTAATAAAGTTACTGTACATAACACAGTTTTAACCCAAAATTGTATGGAACGACATCGAACCAATATCCTCTCAACAGTACGGAGATACGTCAAACAAAATATGCACTATCTAAAAATATTTCCCCCCGTAATAATACCTACATGTACTACATGTAGTCTTATATTCTAAACTCTAAAATTCAATTTCTTGTGAACTAATATTATACACATTTGTAAACTACACTTTACATATTATAACTGGTGTACATAAGTACAAGTTATAGGTAATATACTTGAAGGCTATTATACATATTTAGAACATTGCAAGGAGTTGTATGTTCCCTTTACAGCTGGCGCATGTCAGTCGCTTGTGAAGTAATGAAGCTACTACTGGTAAACACAGCAACGCTGGTTGGTCTGTCCTCCGTGTTATAGCTTACTCACTATGATCAGTGTTGAACAACCGTGCTCAATCAATCAATCAATCAATCAATCAATCAATCAATCAATCGATCGATCGATCGATCAATCAATCAATCAATCAATCAATCAATCAATCAATCAATCAATCAATCAATCAATCAATCAATCAATCAATCAATCAACCATTCATTCAATCATTCATTCATTCATTCATTCGATCGATCGATTGATTGTTTTAATCAAAATAGCTAAGCGGCGTGTATAGATGAGTCATGGCATTCTGTCTGAAACAAGACAAAGGACAGTCTTAAAGGTGTAGTATTTCTACATTTTTACGAGTTACAAATCAAATTACGTTTATCTCATCAGATATTGACACATGGGAATACTACATCGTTATTTTTAAACAAGGTTTTACCTTTGTGTTCTCCGATTAACTTATTAAATAAAAGATACATTGCTTTTGATATAATTGGTGTCACATTCATTGTTTTTTGTTCAATATAGTACATGAAATATAATGGTATTATAAATTTACGACTAAAGAAAAGTGACGCAATAAAATTAAAGTTGTTTAATACTCAGTTTTAGATATCTTTGATAACTAATTTTGCTTAGTATGCTTTTGCATCATATATGTTATATTATATTGATGTTCCTTATTTGTGCATAGTATATTCACATGATGTTCTAATACTTCTTGAAACAAGGATCAAACAATAACACGTGTTCGTGTCCAAAAAAAAATCAAAATAAAATTCATGAGCAAAGAATTAATAAAAAAGGAATTTACTTTTATTGAGTAAATATTATTCACCACGCTTTGCCTGTTGCCTAGACGAGAAAGTGACAGTTAAATTCTTTTGAACAGTAAAAACACAGTTCCTTTAATATACTTATTACTCAGGAGATGTAAATTATTTACTTAAAATCAAATGTCTCACGTGACTGTTAATTTACACTGTGAATTGATAAAAATATAATACCATCTGTTTTCTTAACAACATACGACTACCTGTTCTGAAAAAGGGTAATACAAAGAGTAAGTTTTAATTGGTGTACCTTTAAAGACAGTTAAAGTGTTCATGTACAACATCTTGCGATTAGCAAAATGTACACGTATTAATAGCGTAATAATTTCAATTTCTCCTTTTTACACCAAACATTGAATCGCATTTTACCCACAGTTTGAATGTATGAAGAAATATGTTTTACACGAAAACTAATCAATGTTTGCGAAACCCGTTGCTTAATCTTCTTTACATAGTGTATAATTAAATCTTACTTGTCGACGCCTTCACATAGTTTATAACGTAAATCTAACCTGTCGTCGCCGAAGGCAAGATTTGATGACACATTGCGTCTCTAAGCAACTAAGCAACAGTAAACAACAGTCGTTTTCCTTATCGAAATACAAACATATTATACGCATGGAATATAAAAAATATATAAGGTTGCATTCAATAATGGTCATGTTCACAACCCTTTCCCGATAGGTGTAAAATTATAATCCCTAAACTAACAATTCTCTTCTAATTAGTGGCGTGTTCCCCTTTACTTCGCAGTCTATCGCATTGGATGTCTAGTGTCATTACCATCCTCTTTGTCTTCCTTTACTTCCCTATGGCCAGAGGCGTAGCTGGGTCAATTTTAAGAGTACACCCTTTTACCAACACACATTCGAAAGGCAACTCACTAGGGCATACGATGGGCACATTATGTATTCATTGCATAAATGTATAAGCAAATTTGGTTAATATTGTATTATGATTTTGTTTTTGTATGTTTTATTGCACTTAAAATAATAAACTGTTACTATGTGTGTGGGCGGTTTGTGTTATAATATATTGCTATTATGATTGCGGTGATAGACAAAAATATATAATTGTCATTAAATGTCAAGTGGACGAAGCGATCAAAAGGTACCCTGTTTTTGCGCTATTGCAGAAGGGCTGAAGAAAAAATATACCCTATTTGTCACATATATTCAAACCCTTACGAAGGAGGTTCTACATTTATTGCACATCAGGCCATTAAACGCGGCTACGCGACAGTTCACAACGCTTATAATTTAAAAGGCAGTTATTTCTAGATACAAACAACTCAACAGAAACACACACACTTTTTTTATTTCTAAGAAACCTAGTTTAGACAACGTATACTTAAAGCTTATTATAATAACAAGGACTCTGTAATTAAAGACGACTGGAAAACATTTTTTCCTAAACAACCATAAACCCACTTTAAAATGTATTCATAAACATCGTGATTAAATATTTTCATAAATTCTTGAGTGCATCTTGTTGGAATAATTGCTCTTAGAACCAATAGCTTATGTCTCTAATGAGGGTTAAACAACTATGTTATGTCATGTACGGATTATTTTCACTCGATGATCTTTAAAATCATATTTTCTACGAATTGTTGAATTCAAAGTAGTTTTGTTATAAATAACCATCTTATACGTAAACGATCAAACAAAAGGTTAACAGGTCTAATCAACCATCATACAGATAGTGCACCCTTGTTATAGCTTTTAACTGAATAATTGAAGTTGTCAGAATAAAATGTAACACTATAATTATGCTTTAACACTGACAACGTCAGGTCCATATTAAAATTATAAACATTAAAGGCAGATGCACAAAAAATGAAACTGATGTGCAGAAAAATATTACAATGGCTAATACGTATCCTTTGTACAACTATGCAATACAATGTTGTTTGAAGATGCTAGTTCTGTATTAATATAGCCTTATTGTTTACAAATGTTGCAATATGTTAAATACACATAATGGATTATTATTTCAAAAGGAACAACAAAAAGCATAACAAATAATGTGTTTGGATAAATAGTAAAAACACAACAACAAAACAAAAAAGGCAACATAAAAATATATGCCAGAGCCGGGAATCAAACCTGCACCGCAGTCTGATGCGTTAACTCTAGACCACCGCGACAACTGAACTTAAGTGAAGCTATTTATCTGTGTCCACAAAATAGGTCGAAACATAACTAACAGAAACCACATTTGCAAGCCACACTTTTCAACAAACTTGTTTATCTGTATTTATCTGTATTTTTAACATTCATTGGTAACTGCATTTGGCAGTTTCGCATATTTACTTGAGTAGGGTTCACTGTTTAAGTATGGTTAAAAAGTAGAATGTACACTATTCTGGTCAAAAGATACAGGCATAACAACTTGAACGCACAACTAAATTGAAATTAAAACAGACTCTGTTCTAGTATTTGAACATAATATTGCTTATATAATAAATGTTTATGTTTATGTTTAGAAAAATAATATCCCTTGAATAAATACGCGTGTAGCTTATGAAACGGCAATTTCTCGCACTAAAGTACACGAAAAGTACATCACCAACAAAAGTACTTCACCAACAAAAGGTCCTTACCAACGCGACGGTAGAAGAGCACTCGTTTGTCTATATACGCTAATTGTTATATTTACGAGGCAAACTGTACTGATATAGATAAAACAAAGAGCATATATCTGGAGAGTCACGTAGTTGATAAGAACATCAGTTTGTATTTATTATATACACGTATACACATTTTGAACTCGCGTTGGCATTGTTGCTTAGAAACAACAAAAACACGACTTAATAAAGTGTTGTGTTAAAATAGTATTAAAAAAATAATTACATCTATTTAATTTTGATTTTTATTTTAAACCATATGACACGCATAAAGCTGCTTTAAATCTACTAAAAAGCGTTTATGTCATCATTAGCGAGAAAGTGGATAAAAAAGCAATATTTTGTTTACGTGCACGATTTATATTTGCGGTGTATGTATATTTCATCTTTTGTAATGCATTCTTAAGCATTGCATTTGATGCAAGAAACACAAAGGCAAACACGTTGGACAAACATGGTTATTCCTCTTAAGTACGAAATGAATTTGGTATGCATACAAACCCACCGCTCCTTTTGAAGTTATCATACATTGTATATAACAATCTTAATCAAAATCAAAATCAGTTTTCTCTTTTAAAAGATATGATACTTGTTAAACAGTTGTCATAAGTCCTATATACATATCTGTTATATTTTAATAAAATGTTTTATTCTAACTAAGCAATTTATCAAAATCGTTTTAGTAGTCATATTAAGTAAAGTAAATAGATTTCAAGGCAGAAAAGACAATCACGCCTGCTGAGTTCGGAATTAAAAAAGGTCCATTTAACCAGGAACGTGAAAATATGTTTATATTTCCCGTTGATAGTGTTGTACAAAAACGGCATGAAAAACACGGTTAAGTGTCACAGCATACAAATAAATGTTTCAACATTTAATAAAAGTCGGGCAATATAAAACAGTTCCTATATACTGTATTATTCCTGTATACTTCTGGCTATAATCCACGCACATGATTTAATATTTCAAAACGGATAGCTTAAATCCGGACATATTTCAAATTCTCCTCTATTAATAGATGTAAAAAAAAATGGACTTCGGAAAGTACATATACACCTGTTCTCACGAGATAGGATCAACTTGCATTGGCCAATTGTTGAAAAATGAACATGTTCTAAACTTGTGTTTCATAACATAATTTGTTAGATAAATATGTGTATGCGAATTTGGAAAGTTTCAGCACTCAACCACAATTTTTACGGAAATGACAGTCACTACATCAATGTGTGAATATTTGCAAATGGTAATCTACGTCACATACATTTTAATTAAATGATTGAGTTTACATAAGGTTATCAGAAGGAAATACCTAATGAACTGAATTTTAAAATGTGGACAGAAAGATAATTTGTTAAATTAAAATTAAATATTTAATGCACATGTGTTCACAATAACACAAACCTTGTTCTAATTTGGTAGATTATATTGAGGTTTCCACTTGCTGTAAACAACTTCATAAAACGTTTAAGCTGTAAAAACATATGAATTGCTGTGATTATTATGTTAATTTTTATTAAAACGTAAATTACTAAATGTTTAAGATAACACAGTTCAACACCAAAATAATCTTTGTATGGACAACACAAGCAGCCAATCTGAACTTAAAACATGTAACGTTGATCACAAAGTATACAATCTTAATAGACAACACAAGACAGTTATATTACATTTTCTATCATTAAATCATCTTTGTTATAATGTTAAGTAATATATTGGTCGACTGAGTTAATATTTTTATATGTTGATTAAAAAAATATTTAGTTTCACATTTCTTTTATAAAATAAAATAATATATTAAAATCAAACTTTCATCAAACTGAACATTCTAAACTTTTAAAATAACACAACATTTCCCTGATTGCAAACAAAAGGTCCTTCAGTGCATCGATAAGACCATTATTTTTTTAAGATTGTGCGCTCTTTCAGCATAGAATTGCCGAGAAAAAACAGTTGAATTGAAGTTTTAGTCCTAAATTGCCATTAAGATGTAAAGGGGTTAAATCGTATACAAATGTGTTATTTTGAGTTTGTAATCATGCCCATCATTATTGCCTATAAAATTATGTTCGTCCATGTGCATTATTTTGTTTTATGTTAAAAAATTTCATAACCGGATCCGTCTATGGTGTTGAAAGTAACAATATTATTTATATTTAATATTCACAGCATATAATGTTTGATATTTAGCTATTATTTTAATAAAGAATGTATAAATCTAATTTGTTTTTGAATTAAACATGTCGTAGTAGTATTCAATCGACTAACATGTCAACTTACTGACATGTTAAAACTGTAATCTACGTTATGCGGTGTGTAATCTACGATACCTATGTTTACAATTATTTAATATGCCCATATACATGTAGTTGTATTTTATTTTAATTACACACCTTGTGCTCTTATGTTACCTGAAGGAAGTGTTCCGCATAGGACACATTGAGCATTTAAGTAAAAAACTTGAAATTTTCAACCAAAATTACAGATGGAGTTTTTTTTTGCAACATACTCTTATATTTATATAGACTTTCAAAAAGAGAGAAACAACTGTTACTATATTGTTTAAAAAGTTTATTTTAATAATGGAACCTTTCTATTGTTTAGCCTTATTTAACCTTATTTTATCAAGTAATTTTAAAGTAAAGTAAAAAAGTATAGTAACGTAATATTACATAACGTAAATTACATCATGATGAAAATTGACATTATTTTTCATAAATAATTAAACATTTTTTAATTACCAGAACAATTATTGTAATAATAGCCTAATCAAACTAATAACAGTCAAATTAAAGCTTACGATGCTACATTTATTGAGAAAAAAACGGGTAACGTAGATTACAGTCTTAACCACATATATCAGAAATTAGGTCTGCTATACTGCTCTAAATAAAATGAAACATATGGGTCAGTTTTTAAATCATACATTACTTGAACTACGTTTAAGTATGTATTTGCTTATGTTTTGTACCTCATATAATCAGTTGAATGTTAGTGTATTGTTCTGCACTATTAATATAACCTAGATTACTTAGATTTAGCGATATACTTGTTTCGGTTATTAAGAAAGAACACGGAGGAATCATCCTGAATTTTATGATTTATTGTAGACTTCGGTATGTCATCAGGCATACAATACATCATGAGTTTCACTGTGTGACATAATGATGCACCACATGTGCGTAATATTATGTCACCCTTCACGGCGATAACGTATTTTGGTTAAAAAATCTTATATTCAGGGCATAATTTGTACAAAAACCACATCACCGTATAGCTTTTTCTTATGTGACTTCGAAGTAGGTACCATGTAGTGTAAGAAAAATAACAAAACAAGGAAATATTATCGAATGTGTATTAGCAAGGGCTCAGCGACACATACATTTGTAAATCACTAACTTGGTCCTATCGCGTGAGAACAGGTGTGTATGTTTTTAAGTTTTCGTAGATACAACATAGATGACTAAACATACGCTTGTAATTTTTCTACAGGATCATACTTATCTACTAGGTCTGTAAAAAGACGATTTCTCGCGGGCGGACATATACACAAGACATAAAAATACAAAAATTACTGTTGGAGCTCATCCCGTGCTGAGAGCTGCAGCTCTAGTCGCGAAATACAAACAACATTAAATTTCATAATCATTGTTGTAACAACATTTGCATGTATACAGTAAGGAGACTTATCATAACTACTCGGACATTCCCGTTACCAGAGATTATGCCTCGTTTATCGGCGCAGCTGTCTATGCTCGCTTTTGACCCTGGGGTTAAGTTGTATTCTAGCCAATGAAATACGTTGAAAGAGAAAATGCATACATTTTGAATTTAAGAACAAACCCTGCGATTAGTTGAAATCGGCTACGTACACTGGGACTTGTAGTCGTTCAAATGTCTATAGTGCAAATAATAGAACTAGATTTGGATAAATGATCAAGGTCTTACAATAGTATAATTATCTAGTTTATTGGATTTCTTACTGAATGCTGAATACTGAATGTTTACAATTGTGCGTTTACAAGGCGAAAAGTATCCTTTCTTTTAGTCCTATATTGTATTTTTCATAACTGATCTATGCTGTTTGGGTGTAGGTGTTTTTTTCGTAAATTACCATAAGACCAATATTTGTATGCTGGGTACCGGTCTACAAGCATAGACATCACGTGGTTTCAGATACCAATATATATGTAGTTTACAGTAAATACACTTTAAGGAAGACCTTATTCATACAAGAAAGCTCGTTTTATCGTTTAATACTTATATTATATTATATTATATTATATTATATTATATTATATTATATTATATTATATTATATTATATTATATAATTAATTGATATTATCACTAACTGTACATTATCAATTGATGATATTCAAGTACTAGTATATAAGTAATTTTAAATTAACAGCAGTTTTACCTTTGTTACTTTAAACCTCATGTAATTCGTTCCTCTTGTTGGACTTTTATTTACGGTTTATCATCCCAACTTCTATATGGCTACCGCCCTAGAATATCAGATGTGTTTTCATTAGATAAGCCCAATCGAATTCATATTGGAATACAGAAGTTGGGACCATTTGGAGAGTTAATGTTTGGCTCAAAAATTCGACAAGGTATTTTGGACTATTGGTTACAAAATGTATGCATTATGCCATATTTCTGTTTTACATGCAGCAAACGCTTAAAAAATTATCATGATATTTTAAGTCCACCGTGAGCAGTAGATAGTCGCAGTTTGAACGTAATAGAAAATGTAAGGTATTGTTAGATTTAATTTAAGGCTGTATTTACGTTTCAACCCTGATTAGGATATTATTACGGCGTTTTGTTTACATATTTGCACTTTCCATTCACACATTGCCCGCCGAATTGAACGAAAATGTAGTTACCTACAAATACCTGAGTACAATAAACGCTTGCAATCAAACCAATCCAACAATTGAAGTATACCTAACACATTGGTGATATCCTTTGGGCCAAGTATTATAAAGTCCAATGTCCATGTGTTTAGAGTCTGCGTTTAAATGCCAAGGTTAAAGGACCTTATCATTATAAACAATTTTAGTAGTCGTCAACCATTGCTGAAACGCACTAACTTTCCTAGTTTCTAAATTTACATTTAACTGTAAGACAGCCAACTTGGATTCAACATATATAGGTAAAGCATTGTCCTTAACTTAAATAACATGGCATATATCTTCTTCTTTGCAAAAACATGTTCATGTTATAGGGTTAAAATATCTTAAAAGTAAGTTCAATAGAAGTAAATCAGTTTTAGGTAATCTGTCAGCCATTTGATGGAGCAAGTTGGATATTTACAGAAGGACAAGTGTTATTTTGTAAATTTATTTGACAAGACCTTTTAAGAGTTACGCACATGGTACTCGAATAGGAAACCTTTCACATATTTCAGTATTTTTACATAATATACTTTAGAGAACATCTTTTTTTTGTCTTTTAAGATCGTGACGAGAAAATATAGTTACCTAATAAATACATCATAAAATACCGGTTTATGGAAAACAAAGAGTTATTTAGGCAGTTTGTTGTTCAATGTTTTGTTTGATTCATGCATGGTAATGTTTACACCTAATTAATATTTATGTTAAGGTGTGGGTAAAAAACGTTTTTGCCAGATCATTTCAAACCACGATTTACATGGAATACTTTTCACAATCAATGATTCTTTTTCACACTTCCTCCTACTAATGATTGATAAATTTATTCTATCTCGCA
>Ga0224511_10003563_pt1 | contig 11306 bp, 5 predicted proteins | sample SF_May12_sed_USG_2_FD_169988 | JGI IMG/M metagenome (GOLD analysis project Ga0224511, IMG submission 169988) | Sediment microbial communities from San Francisco Bay, California, United States - SF_May12_sed_USGS_8_1 | ecosystem: Environmental > Aquatic > Marine > Sediment | place: USA...
AATTCAAGTTCTTTCATAACAATGAAAATTGAAATCCTGTTTATTGACTTTTATAATTCCGCGGAAAACATGAGGTGTCGTATATTGTTACTAAATGAAAATACAGAAACCATTTTATAGAAAAATAAATAGCTGTGCATTACAAAACGCAACACGCATTAAACAGCATTCCAATGTTGACATCCATTGTTCAGATATTTTTTCTGGTCCTCGGGGATCATGGATTGTTTGTTGTTTACATTTGAAAAAAGAGTTCCGCTCATGCCGCTAGGGGGCGTCAGTGGTGTGGCATCTTTCATTTTACCACTGTCACACTGATGAACAGCTTCAATAGAACCGAGGCTGCTTTTCCCCCGTGCAGGATGTGCTTTCTGAGGCTTTCCCTTTCATCAGTTTAATTCATTATATAGCTGCACTGTTAAGTAGAATGCAGTTGTAAAGAGAAAAGAGAAATAGAACCAGACGTCCATGCACATGCAAATGTCATAATAGTTTTCTTTACTTTGTACCAGAGCAAAAAAATTAAGTGGACGATTGTAGCAAAATAGTTATTCACATAGACCGATAGCAAACATAGTTTAGTATTTTTAGTAATGTTTGTTTTTAATTTTCTGCATAAACACTATTAGAATGTTTATTTACAATTTACAAACCCTATTTTGTTGTATTAACAATCTCATTGATTTAAAAATAACCAAGAACACTTTTAATATTGATAAATTCACATTGTATTTGTTTAAAATATTATTTCTTTTTATACAGACTGCATGCAACTGTATTCTTTAACGATATTTCACGATATTTCATCGATTCCTTAACAAAAAACAATCACTACTGACTGTTTTCTAACGTTCATTTGGCACTAGTTTTCAATTATAAGACATCCATGCCCTCAAAGACCATATATACCATATCAAATTATTTATCTTGTTTTTATGTATTTTGTATTGTCCTAGAAATTAACCAATTACCTCTTAACACGTTTGTTTTTATCTCACGCTGATTCTAAAATTGAAACTCTCAGCACGTAAACAATCTCCAAATCGTCGAATAAACTGACGCACAGAAAGACATTTACCTAAGTGTATCTGTGTTTTCTGATGTCAAATGATAATTGACCTGTTTGACTCACCATTCCAGTTGACAAAAAGGAGGTCTGGCATTTTTTGTCCGATTTTAGAGGGTTTTTCACCAAAAGATAAACCGCGTATTCAGCGTCTTTAGTCTTTTCAGTCCACGTCTCTATGCTTAATGAAGCTGGCGACAAAGACATGAGTTAAATATTATAGTGCACAAAATACCTATTCATTACTTTATATTTGACACAAACGTTACATACTACTGCAATGTTTTATTAATTGCATGGACTAAAGTTAATTGGATGTGCACATACGAGTATAATGCACACATATAAATGTCTACTTCAATAAAATATACGTCTCAGAGTTGTGTGCAGAAAATGCCAATACCCTTTAAACCAATCATTGGTTCAGTTTTCATGAATCAACACCGCATTCTTACCGAATACGTTTATTCTGGTGTACACTTCATCTGCATTAGCCCACATCATTTCACCTTTACACACAAATGCCTTCACAAAGACCAATTTGCTCTTTCGTAATTTACTAGTTTTCCTTGCGTTAGAGAATTTTCATTTTAACTTGAGACATGTCTTCAAACGCATATATTGCGTCGAACACACGAGTTGCATGTATTAACTAAAGTGTACGGAGACTTGGAAAATAATTCACCGTACAATGAATAAGTGTTTAGGTATGTGTATTACTTTAGGTATTACTCTGAAATACTCCGGTTAGGTGTCCACAATTGGTTTATTTTACATGATTACTGTTATGTTGATAAATGCAATGACACTGTGCACGGTATTTCTTCTTTCATTAATTGAAACGACAACCATTATTAATTATGTCGAAGTTCCGAGCTTGGCCCTTTTTAGAGCTTAGTCGCCGTTAATTTCTTATCAGCCATGTTTTAAGTGGCTATGTTTACTACATTTGAAATGATTTTTCGAAAATTGTCACCTATCATTATAAATTAGACATAATTTAGTGATGTTCAAATGTTATGTTTTGTTCGATATTAACCAAAATTTAAAACTAAATCTCATTAAAACAAAATATAACGACATTGCATTCATAAATACATGTTGTAATACATTTATTCTATTTTTGGGTAACCCCACCATCAAAATATGCATCGTTGAATTCAAGTTGTTTTTATAACAACGAAACTTGCAATCTTATTAATTGGCTTTTATTACGACGCGGAAAACATGAGGTGTCGTATTTTGTTTTTTCCTTCCAATACAGTAACAGTTTTATAGAAATATAAATCACTGTAGATTACAAAACGCAACTTGCATTCAACAACATGTCAATGTTGACACCCATTATTTAGTAGCATTGTTAGGTAGAATGCAGTTGCAAAGACTTAACAGAAATAGAGCCAGACGTCCATTTACCCATAACGTGTCAATTATAGAAGATAGCAGTGCACGTGCCAATGTCATAATCAGTTTACTTCAATTTACAATTCTTATGATCAGATATTGTCGAGACCGAACATCTTACGGTTATAATGATCTTGCTTCCTTAACGTATCAAACCACAAGTATAAACACACACTAGCTAAGGTTTCCAGCATGTTAAAAAGTACCATTAAACGTAATAAAACAAATAAAAAATTCTCGATTTGTGCATTGAAGGCTTACGAACTGAGAATGGCTTTGTCAACTCAAAAATACAAAAGTGTTTTAGCGTAATAAAACAGTTTATGTTCACATTTTAACCATGTAGAATTTAAAACAAAAATCCCAAGTATTTATATGTCTTTAAAGTTTGCAAAGAGGAGTAACTTTTCGTATTTTACCTTCCCTAAGTATGAAAAAAACATTTAAACGTTTAACGTTGTCTCAAATATGAAATACAACAAAATGGTAAAATGTCGCCTGGTTATTTATTTAAAAGGCATACTCTTGAGTGGTATTAGGTTCATGGTTCTTCTGTATTGCTGCAAATGTGTGTTTAATTCACAGTTGGTTAATACATAATACGAGTGCGAGAATACAAACTTTCTTAAAACAGAACACCGTTTTCATATAACTAACTTGCAACAGTATGGTTATGGTTAAGTGGAAAATTAAAAAAAAGTTATTAACAAGGACTGAACGGGAAAAAGTACTTTTTATTTAGTAATGATGATTTACATTTTGTGCATCGTTTTCACAAGTAGAATGTCTATTTACAATTCACGAAGCCTGTTTTGTTGTATTACCATTTGTATAAAGTAAATTGCTAGGTATAAAACTTTAAGGTGATATTGTGACGTATTATAATTTCTAATACAAAAAGTAATTGTTTAAAAGATTGCAGGCGACTGTTATTTTATATTTTCTCAAAAAAGTTTCTACGCGCTATTTTATAAAGTGCCTATTGTACGATGGTAAGCCAGCTGCGTCCTTAAAGACTATGTGATGGTAGGTAATTAAATTGTTGATCGAATTCTTTAGAGTTTCTATGGTTCTCAAAATTGGAAAATTACATCTTAACACGATTGTATTTGTCTCAAGCTGTTTCATATATTGAAAGTCTCAGCACGTAGAAAGTCTACAAAATTGTCCAATAAACTGACGCACAGAAAGACATTAACCTAAGTTTGCCTATGTTAATTTATTATACCAAAAAATTAATTGATCTGTTTGACCATCTCAGTTGACAAATACGAGGCCTGACATCCAATATTCGATTCCTTGTAGAGGGTTCTTCGCCATAAGATACACCGCGTTGACTGTAGTGCAATCAGACTTCTCAGTCAGCATCTGTACGTGAGATGTTGGCGAAACACACAGGTGCTAAATATATGATGAAAAACTATTCATTCCTATATACATGTAATTTAAATAAACGTTACATACAACTGTAATGTCTTATTTACTGCACTTTGATTAAATGTGCACATAGTATATGCACAGCTAAGAATGTCTACTCCAATGATATAATTATACATCTGAGATATGTGCCAAAATGCCATCAACACTAAATTCTTAAAAAAATGCAATTCATCTACATTGAAAGCAATCATTCGTTTAACGGGAATGGTCATATTTCTAACTCCAAAGGGGACATATGGATATATAGCATCGTACAAAGATAAGTAGACTTCTTCTCAACAAAACGTATGGTAAATATTGAACTAGTGATCAATGAAATAATGAATTTCAAATGTCGGTGTCGATATAATTGCATGTCCATCAAACAAGAAAACCACAGCAATATTTACACGAAAGTCAAACCATTTGCATGTTGTGTTAAGATGTAATACTCCAATTATCCATGGTGCCCTTTAACTTGACATGTCTACATTGTTTACAGCATTATTTCTTTTAACATCTCTTCTATTTATATAATCTTACCTCTGCTCTTACTTTTATCTGTGTACCTTTTGTTTTTGATTATCTGAAGTGACTGTACAATCGGGAATTTTCTATGATAACTCGCCAACTAAAAATCAGTATTCTACCAAAACTAACAAATTTCTCATGAATGCACAAATGCCTTCACAAAGAAACAAAGACTAATTTGCCCATTTGTGAATAGTTAGTTCTGTACAACGCGTCAGCGATTTATTAAATGGAGATATGCCTTAAAATGCATATATTCCATTGAACACACGAGCATTTTCTTTATGATTTGGGACATAAGGTGGTCCGAAACAAAAGTACATACATATTTTCAAGATCCACCTTAGATTCAGCAAGCATGTAGACGATTATTTATCTATAACTATGAAAAACTAAGTTACGTATCCAAAAATACGTATATCGTACCTGCGTCATGTTATCTCGATAAATGCTTATGGCGACACTGTATATGTAAATTGTTAATACATTCTTTGATATTTGACATGCAATTAATAGGTTTGTTTGTATTATAACGATTAAGACAACCTACTGTTGTACTGTTTAACAATACAGATATCTCACAAAATAAAGTATTTAATAAATAACTCCTTTGTTTGTCACATGCTTGTAAATTATTATGTGGCGCATGTGAAGATTCGTTGTTTTAGCAAGCTTAATATAATATAAACAACTCAATAGACTTTTATAAGAGAATAAAATAATTTGATAATTTATAATCGTTTCGTTAAAGAAAGACATTTACAGGTATTATGTTCTACTTTGGTGTAAGGTATTGTTATTACATGCTTTGTTTTAAACCTCGATCATGAAATGCCTTAAACTAACGTCTTTTTCCAGGCCATGAAGTTGAATATTATATCAATTATTGAATGAATGCTTCAATTATTCTCACCTGCATTATGTCCCTGGCTGGCAACAAAAAGAATTGTAGACAAAACTCTAAGAAAATGTAATGTGTAATGAATCAAACATTGTCAATTAAGATGTTTTATAATAACATGCATGTCTAGTATACCTTGTGATGTTTGGGAAGAAATCCAATACTTCGATTAAAAAAGTAACAGATAACTTTCCCACCAAGAACAATAGTTGACTTGGCATCATCGAATTTCTCATTCCTAAAGGATGTTGTTGATGACTTCCAATATGTCTAGCGCTATGCTCACAGTGCCAAAGACTTCACATGTCTCTTGCGTGAATTAGTTTAAATAAAGATGTTTATACAGTAGTGAAAAATGAAACAGACCATTATGCTTATGATGTTGATGATTTCCATCGGAATTGCTGAAACAATAAGTTTATGTGATGAAACTTCAGCACCCGGGAAGAAGTTCTCACAGTGTGAGACTCTAGTTGGAACTCAGTGTTCTACAAATAGGGAATGTGCGCAAAGTTTGAATTTGACTTGCATTGGAGGCAATTGCAAAGGTTTGTTATCTTTTGTTTACAACTTGTGTCATAAAACATAGATATTACTAGTATAAAACATATTTAAGTAATGCACGAACACTTTATAATACTTGTAGACAACTGCTATAGAAAACATCATCTGTTTGGCATAATATGTTTTTAGTGAGCAATTTGTATAATAACCATCAATCACGAGAAATGAGACGTAACCAATCAAATTGTATCATTAAAAATACATGTAGATTACAGGGCTATCCTGTTTGAAAACAGACACGACACTTTCCAGACTTTGTTAAAAATCTCTATCAAACATCTTTGAGACATCCTTTTACAGTCTCATACAACTCTGTGGTCGAAGGCATTTCTGGACATTAATTGAAACGGACAGTATTGATTATGGCGAGCGTACTGACCAGGAACCAAGGTCCATGTCAGAGGTTACTCATCGCCTGTCTCTCTGTTGGCATTAGTTTGAAAGTGTAACTGAAAGTTTTTTTTAATCAGCACATTAAAGATTTTTTACACACACTTGAATTGTTGTAGCAATTCTATTACAAAAATTACAAAATTAGGGAAAGAAATGTAATACTTGTTCAGGTGCTTAATTCCAAATGTTTGGTAAATCGTGCTTAATACTATAAGTAAAATATGTAAAGTAAATTACATGTGCGTACCCGTCCTCAAACACACTTAAAATCATTCTAGGTGATAAAATATAGTCTATTAAAAGCTTAGTTTGAAATATATTATATTCCAATAATCAAAATTATACATATGTATTGAACATTATTTGTCCAACCATCAAGACGAAACCTGTTCAGTTTAATTTATTTGATAATCAATGCGTACGGATGCACATGATTTGATAATGGATGTACGTCATCTAATAAACAAAATATTATTCAAATTGAAATAATGAGGTTTTAAGATATATTTTGCTTACTAAAAAAATTCAACTGTTTTAAAAACTTCTTACTTAAGAAGACAACCTTGTTATGATTGCATAACTCTGACACAGAGCTACATGTGAAATGTATTAATTTTTAATTTAAACATAATATCAATTATGACCACTTAAGTCTTTATCAAACCCTAAATACGAACACTTGAAACAAATGCCGTTGTTTTGGTTAGTACTCTCTGTCATATATTGTATAAATATGTGTCATTAGTTAACATCGTGTCATTGAAATGCTTCAATCGCGTTTTCTAGTATTAATGTACAAACACAGAATTTAAATGTGTAGGAGAAATGGAGCTGACAATTAAGCCAATTGCTGACCAGAATAATAAATACGGTATGTCAGGAGTTATTCGAGGCATAGGACTGAGTCCATTTGTCACTCTTGTTTTTCCTTTGCTGATTGTCAAGGCATGCCTTCTCCTTTCTTTCTTTATTGGCATGGTTAATTCTTTGTTTCTCTCATCACTCAAAACATGTCCCCAATTGCCCTGTCTACGCCGACTAGTGGGGTTTTCAGATAAGATTTTCATGGCTGACAAATACACTTACACCCACTCCTAACGCAACAAAAAATAAATTTCTCGAAAACCGATCAAGATATTGATTTGTAATTTGGTACTGTTTATCCCACAGTTGTTCACTACACATGTACGTTAAAATCATTCAGCCGTGACGGCCAATGGCCACTTTGCACGTGCACATACGGGTAAGTCAGTAAGCCAGGTTCGTCCATTATTTGCAATTTTTTATTTTACACCTACGTTTATATTCTTTTGTTTGTTACTTCATTGAATCAGTCGATTTCAATAAAATTTTACATGGATACTTGAATATGGTTCTTTCAAAAGTACTCCATTTTTCAAATCAACAGTTTTTCTGGATACTGAGATATAAACGTTTAAAGTCGTGTTGCGTTAGGAGTGGGTGTAAGTGTAGTCAACATTCAACATTTACTAGTATTTCATTTTAATGACAAAACCCGATCGCCCGCAAATAAGTTACATATTTTCACTTTAAAAATACGATTATCTATTTCCTTTAACTAGGTTGATAGAATATTTGATCGACATACGACCTGTTTGGCATACATTTCAGTATAATTTGTTGAAGCAGTTACACAATATAAATGCTCGTTAACCAACCAAAATGTCTTCAGAAAAGAGTAAGTTTATTTTAAAAGAAAAGTTCCTATCACAAATGGTAATTAATGAGAAATCTCTGCAACGGTTTTAAACCATTGACAAAAGATGAAGTTATTTATATAGCGAGAAGTTTAATTAACAGTTTTAATCAAACTTTACAAGAATTCCTTATATCGTATTTGCTAAGTTAAAGCTGTTCTTTACAGTATCAGAAAAAGAACAAGACGAATAAGCATTTCGATAGTCTTTTTGGGGTTAGCGAATACTTGACGGAGGCAAAAACAACATTTCAACAAGATTACGCTAGGTTAAAATTTTTGTTAACAATCACTTTGCTTTGGTCGAAAGCATTCGGGACGAGGACCAGACAAAAATTGTTACGGAGTTTAGTGATAGGTTTAATAAAACAGACCATATTCCAAATGCGTTTTAGTCACCGCCTTGCATTTGTGAAAGTCAAGACCAACTGTTTTATTATATTGTATAGGGAGTCTGTTATTCAAATCGAATATAGAATATTGATGAATAGTTTTATCATCCAAAATATGCATTTAGTTGCTAAAAGCGTACTAAACTTGGATCTAACGCTATAAATATTGTGATAAAATACATTCATGTTCATTAATATGTCAATTTAGAGAACAGTCTCTGCGAAAATTGATGTTTTGGCGCAACTCCTTATTTAAATAAAGAATAAAAACACTATGAATCTTGAAAATGTCAATCTCCACACATTGCATCGCGAAGTCTGATGTTTATTGCTCTGTATTTATAATTGCGGTATTTTAACTGTCTAAAAGAAACTCATTTAGAATACTTATAGGAATTCTTTCTGGTTAACCATAACGGTTTAGAAAATTATGGCAACCACAAAATATCGTTCAATGGTCTTCTGTGACATTTCTACCTTAGAATGTACTTCAGTTCAGTAAATCAACACATACAATGCATCACTTTTGCTTTACTTTTACAATTATATACATGGATTTTTAACAGAACATAAAACTGCACTTTCAAAGGAATACATGGACTGTGAATATAACTACGAGTTACACATACGGGTTTGCGGAAACGTCGATTTGACAAGTTTTGGTTTTATAAGGAACACTGTTCCTTAGATCAAATACTAATAGCATAGCTTTTTTAATTGTAAAATAAATTGTTCATTACAATGTTAAATAGTGTGTTTTGTTAACAAATCAAACTTCTTGGAGTTATTAAACATTGCAAATATTTCGTCGAGTGCATTGACTATAGTTGCATCGTATTACACTAGCGCGATTTGCGGATTTGTTTTATTTTGTTTTGTACAACGGCGGTTACTCAACATTTCTTGGACAAATCATTTTTAGAAATCAAAAGTAAATTATTTTTTTAGAAAATTCCAAAAAAAGTTTATTATATATGTATGTTACGTCTTGTTGTTCGTCGTGTTTTCTGCTGTTCTATGTGTTTGTTTTTGTATGGGCCATTTTGTCATGGTGCCCTTCAACATGACCTGTCTGCATTGTTTACAACATTTTTCTTTGAACATCTCTTCAATTTATATTATTCCTCCGTATGAGCGAGTATTCTTATGATCATACATAATATGGGCACGAAACATGTTAACATTTTACGGTGTACCATTGACATAAACTACGAACGTGATCACATTTATGAATGTACAGAAAACATTAATGTGTGAAGGAGAAACGGGACTGCCAACCACTCTATTCACTGACCAGAATAATAAACATGTTCTAACACAGTCTCAGGTCTCTCACACTGACCCTGTAGGCTAAAGAAAATATGTTGTTTTGAACTGGTTGTGCGAAATCATGTGTATAACTGCTAGCTTTGTATTTTTGTTTTATAAATGTTATTTGCAAAGAATCAAAACATTTTGTGAACACCAAAACATAAGTAATGTTACTTTTACATTTGTTTGGTTTTTGCACTTAATCCTCCTTTTTGAATACGTATTTTTTCGTTTGAAAAATGTTGTAAAAGATTGTCTTGTGTTGAGTATCATATGGTTTATTTCAGTGCGTAATTTACATTTAAACCATCAATCACGAGTAATGAGACATAACAAATTAACAAGATAACAGAGCGATTCCGTTTCCAGGCAAAATCGACAAATCCCAGACTGTGTCAGAAAACATCCTTCGAACGTCTTTGAGACATCCAATTTACCCCCAGCTGTAGTCGAAGGGATGTAGCGACATTAATTGAAACGGGCAATATTGATTATGCCGAACTAACTGACCAGGGTCCATCTCAGTAATAATTCCCCTCCCGCCTCTTTGTAGGCATTAGTTTTGGCGGGTCATTGAACATGTGTTAACTGTTTTGTATAAAAAAATTGAAAAAAGTATTTCTATTTGGTAAATTGACAAAAGACCATGATAAAGACTTACTAGTTCATAATAACATATTAAAGATAAAGAATTGCCAAACTATCAAGGTAGTGATACTGACATACTTACCCTGTCCTGGTTGGTTGGTTGGTTTGTCGGTCGGTCGGTCAGTGATTCATTGGGTCGGTCTGTGTGTCGGTTATTCAGTGGGTCGGTCGGTCGGTGTGTCGGTTAGTAAGTATTTCCAAACATTATACATTATTAAAGCCCACAGGCGTGTGGTAACCACATTTTGTAAGTTTGCTTAATCTTGACAGCAAAACATATCTACAACAGACAGAAAAAGTTAATTGTAATAATACATTACCTTGAACTTTAAACAGACAGTTGTTTATATTTAAATATCTTGGACACGGTATTTAACATCAGATTGGTTTTTTTTTTCAACATGTTAGTTTGACACATTCTGCAACAGACTTTGTCCCCCCAAAAATGTCATGTGTCTTTGATTCTTTATGAACATAATTGCAAGTGCACTTTTGTGACTATATATACATTATTTAGATATAAAATAATAAAATAATTATGAAAATAGATTATGCATATTGAATATTGGGTAATTTAAGCTGAATACCGGTATATCATTATGGCTTTGGAATTTAGTTTTTGTTTATACGGGAAAATTTATCCCTACCTTTGCTCAGGGTTAAGGGTTAATTCAAAAATTATGTCTCTATTTGCTGATCATGATAATAAACATGGTATGTCACGAAATATCACAGACTCCCTGTGTTTCTATGGCAAGTGTGAAGTCAATTTTTCAATTTCGTTTTACTCCCATGCGGGATATCGACATGGGTTCTTCTTTCTCCCTAATTGGCAATGTTAATTCTGTGTTGTTTTTTGCGCATAAAATTATGTCTTTAGTTCACGGAATTTTACTGTGTAGACAGTCTAGTGTAAATTTCAGACATTGATTTCCGGTATGATATATTTCAGCTTTCATG
>Ga0224511_10003564_pt1 | contig 11305 bp, 8 predicted proteins | sample SF_May12_sed_USG_2_FD_169988 | JGI IMG/M metagenome (GOLD analysis project Ga0224511, IMG submission 169988) | Sediment microbial communities from San Francisco Bay, California, United States - SF_May12_sed_USGS_8_1 | ecosystem: Environmental > Aquatic > Marine > Sediment | place: USA...
CAGAGGGGAGGGGGGGGGGACATAATTATTACTAAGATGTCTAGTTGGAATAACAAACATACGATTTGTTTATTTAAGTTTATGTTTTTGATTTACTAAATAAGCCATTTATTGTTATTGAACTGAGATTAAAAATCACCGTTTTCTAGAGATTTATCATAAAATGTCATATTATTTGATGCTTTTATGTTAATGATTCTTCTGTACTAGGACTGGGACGATACGATAAGCAACCGTACCGATACGTATCGATACGGACCTTGCTGATACGATACTTATTCGATACATTACACATGTACATGACTAAAGGTTTCAAAATCAAGAATTGGATTTCTACAACAAAGTTTATGTTTTGGGTTGATCTATACCGTGGATCTAACAAATGCTAGTGCTAAAGCAAATTGATCACATGTGTAGCGTGTACCATGGTTTTATTAAAAAAGTATTATATCAACATAATTAAGATCAAACTCAATACATGTATGCTTAAGTATTTTGCTTAGTTGAATTTGAAGGTCAATTATTTAATTTTAATTCTAATACAACTGACCAAAGAGATTCTAATGTACTTTAAAACGACGTTTTGTCAGTGTAGTTGTACAGATTATAATAATAATAACAAATCAGCTAATAGCTCATTGAGGGTGATCCCCCCTCCCTCCGCGCGTACGCGTACAGCTTTATTTTAAGCCTGCGTACTGCGAATGGCCTTACTTTGGCCTTGCGTACCGCGTACCGTTTAACAACAAAAACAACCCTTTTGGCGTTTCCATTTACATGAAGAATTTAAACAACAGTTTATGGTAAGCACAGGTACACATGCAAGAGTATGTTGTGTTGGTATTTTCTTCGATCCGCATAATCCATGTTTTGTCTTTAAAATTATTAGCTTAAAAAATAAGCGCATGCGAAGGGAGGGCTGGAAAAGATCAGAGTTATTTGATATTATACGTCACGATGGTTGTGTTTCTTGTTAAAAATTGCACCTTTTAAAAGGAAAACTAGATGTCGGTATACAATATAACAAGATGTTTGCCTACTGCGTACGGACGGACCCTTTGCGTTTTGCGTATCATCTAAAAAAACTGAATACTGCAGTACCAAAAGAGGGTTGGGGGTCACCCTCTACCTTCATACTCACTGGGATTTTAAAGTGTTATCACTACAATGTCAACACAGTGGACAAGATTTTAAATGCGTTGGGGGTGAATTCATGATAGTGCAAACCTCTGCACATAAATTTGTGTGGTTTATAAACATACATTTGGTGAGTTTTTTGTTATTTTTGTTATACATGTATTATTGTAGATCTAAGATAATCAATTAAAATTATAGTGTTGCCTTATAATTTACTTAATATAAATTGTGAAAAAAGCTATTAATAAAAACACTTCCTCTTATGTATTAATACCAAGCAACCACTGGGGGTCACAATTTAGAACGATTAAGATTGAATTATTATAGTCAAAACTGAGGTATATTTGATCTTGAAATATATATGTACAGAGGGGGGAGGGGGAGTTAGAAAATAGCTAAAAGTGTAAAAAGGAAAATGGGTTTAAAAGGCTGGGGTTAATCAAGAAGGCAGTTATATAACGAACATCAATGTATATGACATGTTACAAACTGCAAATTTGCAGCGTGTTGATACATTTTTGGACGTTTGCATGAATGATTATATCAGCAACCGTATCGATACGTATACGTATACGATACTTGTTTTGGGTTGATCTATACCGTAGATCTAACAAATGCTAGTGCTAAAGCAAAAAACTCAATATGCTTAAGTCTTTTGCTTAATTGATTGAAGGTTAAGTGTGAAACCAATAAATTTTGTTCCAGAATTATTATAGTCGTTGTTTTTAGGGAACTGTCACCATCATCTGTATCGATACAGCATGACGACCGTATCGATACGTATCGGTTGATTTCTGTATCGATAGTGTACCGATAGTGTAATTCTTCATAAGATTTGCATTGGAAACCCATTTTTAAGTCTTTTGGCACAAGCCGTAAAAATTTACGCTGAGATTTTTTCGATTATAATTAATTCATATATATTTCAGTTTATTTGCAATTTTTCTGAAAATTTGAATTCATAAACAAGTATTTTGGTTTAAATTGTGTTCAAAGTTTGTTCCTATTTCAATGCAAAGGGAGTAAATTTAGTTTTGTAACTTGTAAATATTTAATTAAATGTGTGTAATAACTGCTGACTTTTTAGCAAAGACATTGCTAAACATTTTGTTGCACAAAGTTGCCAGTTCGCCGTTATATTATTACAAAAAATCCCGGCGAACCTTTGCTGAAAAAGTGCTCTTGCATGTATGCTTCGTACATATGAACTTGTTCTTCTTATAATTTTATGAAGTTCTTTTTTAAAATATTTGAGTACCGGTTGTACTCGAAAGTTCGCATACATATATCCTGATGGAAACTCATTGGCAGGCATCGGCAATCATCGACAAACATCGACAAACATCGACACTCGCCGACAACCATCGACAACCAGCGACAACCATCGTAATGCTGGCGTTCATCGAGCACGTGGTGTTCACTCTGGTATTGGCGGTGTTTATCAGCATTTACTACCGGAAGGGCCCTCAACAGTTCTTCAGAATTATCGTTCTTTCACTGAAAGGTATATTGTTTCGTATTTGGTAAAAAGTGGTATTATTTAATGGCAACTTATAATTTGACGCTGTATTTCATATTTGACAACATATCGTATTTCATGTCAGCTTACACAGATAGTGAGATATAATTATATATTCGACTTACACAAAAACATTTCACCAACTTACAGATCAGATTCAGGTTCTGTTTTCAGACATCATATTGCTTAATGAAGAATGATTGTAATTATTAAAGAGACTCTCCTGCGGTCTGGTCGTCAGATAACAAAAAAGTAAAGTTTCGATATTCTTTTGTTACCAGCGTTTTAGGAGCATCACAATGTTTCATCTTGTGGTCGATTATATGTCTTTTATCGGTTGACAATTCGTGTAAACCTTGTAGTTGATCTGTTGACCTGGGGCAAGCGTTATTAGTTGTGTTCATTTGATTTAGTGTTTGTTTCGAAGTGTACCTTATAATGTATTTCCTGGCACATCATGTTTACAGAGCTGCCTGGCGTCCAGGCTGTTATAGAGCGCGTGTTGAAGAATGAGGTGTCCAGTTTTGTCGCGACCACCAGTCTCGCCCAGGACGTGGTCAGTGCCAAGCCGCGAGTGGTGCTTCCCAAAACAGGTGCCAGGGGTTTTGTATCGTCGTTGGTAATATGGGGTCCGGGTCTTTCAGGAAATTTACACGAGGAAACGCCTAATTTGTGATTGTTTCATTAAAAGAAAATATTTCAAAGACATTATTTAAGAAACTTATTCAATCAATGGACAGTACCGCAACTGTCAATCATGATCTTTTATAACAGTACGTGGTCAATTTTAATCCAACTGATTATGGTTATATTTTCAGGTGATAATCTGACCTAGCAAATACAAAAGAAAGCGAACTCCCTGTTTGTGATCAACCTTATCACACAAACATTGAATTGATTTCAGCAACAAGGAGAGGAGATTAACAAATTGTGGAACTATGCATTAAGCCGAATATGTACCACATGGTCTCGTGTATGAAACTTGTTTGCTGTGTTCTGACCTTGATGACGTTTTGACATAACTATGTTAGAAAATTTATAGACTGAAGATAAACGTTTCAAGACAATTTGCATTTCTTTTCATCACAGTACTAGTATACGAGTGGTGCTAGTGCTTGTTACCGGATTGCATGTATTTTTATTCTACATGGAAATGGGTTCCAATTTATTACATTTTTGCTTATCATAACATCATTTAATATTAATAATCATTTAATTTCTTTAATTTCGTTAATACCATTGCAGGGTTCAGCTCGGAAGATCTACGTTCACAGATGAAGCAACTTCTGAAGGTATAATATAGGCCTAATTCCTATTGCTTTTATATGCTAACTTTTGTGTGGGGCGATTTCACATTGCAAACTTACTTGATACCTCGGATTCACGGAAATGAAAAAGTGCCAACTTGTCCTTAGTTTCCAAATTTATTTCCGATTTTACCATTTTTTTACAATTCATTTACCCAATTTAATTTTACTTACTTCGCTTTGCCTATCGATGGTTGTAATTAATGTCTTTCATATCGTTTAGTCTTCTAAAACCGAAGACGTATATAACTTTGATTTTTATTTATGAGTGAGCACAACATGTTATTTGAACTTGGTTGCTGTTTCATACCATTCGTCACCTCCGCTCGTGTTTCTGTCGGTTTCAGCGCGAGGCAAACACGGAGGAAGACGGGAACGTGTTCGCGTACACATACACGCTCAAAGACGAGCACTTCCGCTTGCAGGAGGAGGCGTTTGACCTTTTCTGCGGTAGGTCGAACATATGAGATAAAGCCTTGGGTCTTTTTGAAATATATCCGAGCAACAATTTTTTAATGTTAGACGAGGGATTCATTTTCATATTTTCCCGTACACTATTTATAAATAAATTTTGTTTCTAATTGGAACGGATAAATCACAAGAGCATTGCAAGTGGAGCAAATATACATAAGATTGATATAGAACTGATAGCGTAAGTACAAATATCACTTTATAACCCTCTATTTGTATGACAGAGTCAACAGGCCACTCGCCGGAGCAGGATTCCGTGGTGCGCGAGTTCTTCCACGGCTTCATGCACGAGAACGCGCTCAACCCCATGATCTTCCCCGCGCTCAGGTAGCCACCGTCACAATCACTCACGCTGAAATAGCCATGACATAAACTTCAACCGGCAGCGAACATTCTATTAAAGGTCGTAAAATAATTAAATGCGTCAATCAACAGAAATATGTAGAAGTAAAAGAGAACACATGAAATTTGAAGTGGACTTAAAAATAGTGTGCATTTATGTGGATTAGTCTGGATAACACGTTTGCTTATTGTTTTTATACACCATATAGTTTGCTTAATGCTTTATTGTTCACAAGACGTGAAGTTATAAAACTACATAAAATCTACAGACTGATGGAGACGGAGGTGGTCAGCATGACAGCCGCCATGTTGAACGGAAGTAGCGAGGTGGCCGGATTCCTCACTTCCGGTGGCACCGAGAGCAACCTCATGGCTGTCAAGACGTTTCGCGACATGGGGCGAGCACAGAAGAAAGGGCTCCGGCGCCCGAACATTGTAGGTTTTGTTTTGTTCGTCAACTTGTTCGAGTCTATGCCGTTGTAACTCTTTGTTTGGCGACCCCCACCATGGATTAACAGACCGCTGCTCTTTGAAACACAGTCCGGCATTGTAGATTCAGTTGCTGTTTTACTTTTGTTATTTATCCTTTGCCATGGATTATCTTTTGAGTTTATGTCCCCGTTTTTACAAATGTTCACTTTCTCATGTTAGAATTGTTATTCTATTCATAATGATTGTTATAAAGGCATTGCCGCTTTTAACTCTAGACTCAATTGGTCAACGGTCGAACTTATGGGGGTAACTATTAAACTTGTTTACACATGCTGACGTGGTTGAGGACAAGGTGTTCAAAACTATTGCATTTTATTTTTATTTTATAAGCGACTAATAATCATTACGCCGATACTGATAGTTACCATGTACGAGTACTAGTACTTCGCCACAACTGAACACGAGTCCAGTGCCTGTAATGCATTCTTTTCTGTTACCATAACATTATTTAGAAACCATTATTTAAATAACAGTGGTAATTGATCACTGTTGCAGGTAACCCCAATCACCGTCCACCCAACAATAGACAAGGCGGCACACTACTTCGACATGGACGTCATACACACTCCCGTCGGGCCGGATTTCAGGGCAGACGTCGCGGCCATGGAAAAGGTGAGTTTTGTTATTGAAAAGGTTGAGTAAATTTTACTATTTTAAGTTGACTACCAAAAATGTTTGGAGATAAATAATCTAGAAATTCACTGAGCTACTGGTTACAATGATCTACACTAAATAAAAAGACTTTTATTACCGATGCTCTATCATTAAGGTGTATTAAAACACGTGGTCACTAAAGTAATTTGATATCATTCTACTTCCAAACTATCAGCACATTGTTCACACTCCTTCGCCACATTTACCATTTATCAAAGTATATAAATAATGTGGATTTAACGATTTAGCCTCAGTGTGTCTGAGGCCTTATATTAAATGAACTATTTTTCTATGTCTTGTCCATGAAAGCTTAAGACAATGTGCTCATATTAAAGGGATGCCCTCACAAATTTTGGACAGATATGTTACTTTTGACCCCCAAAGAAGACCTTTCCTTAAACTTTTGGCGTCATAATACCCAGGTGCACAAGTTTACATACCGACAAGTGTTACATAATCACTTATATGGCTCTAGATATCACTTTTACTTTTGTATTTACCAGCGGCACCAACTATGGATGGGGACTTCCTGACAAAGGCATATTTACCAATGTGTTGAGTGCATATCACATTATCTTGTGAGCAAGACACGTATGTTGTTTCCAGGCAATCAACGCGGACACGGTCCTGCTCGTGGTGTCGGCACCCCAGTTCTGTCACAGCGTCGTAGACCCGGTAGAGGAAGTGGCGGCATTGGCGCTCCGGAAGGGGATTCCCCTGCACGTGGACGCTTGTTTTGGCGGGTTTATGCTCCCCTGGTAAGTAATCAGAAGCTCATCTGCAAAATGTTTGAGTTTACCGGTATACAAAGTTGAAACACTAGTTTTGAAAATGTAAAAATAATATAATGAAGACTATCCGTTTTGAAGCAGAAGAGCTTTAAGATGCACAGTGTTAAATTATTTATGGACGTTGCACACATTCTTAACCATGATTAAGCAAAGGGTCCCTTTGTTTTAGAAACTAACAAAAACATTTGTTCATAAAAGTTTAAACATGAGCAAAAACCAGCATAGTTGTCATTAGTTTGTTTGTACATTGAATGCTAAATGTTTAAACATTTAAAAAGCTTTACTACATTAGTGAACTTAGTGGTCGAGAAGTTTTTTTAAGGAATGATTCGTACTTTTGTGCGGTTCATTCAGTTTGAACGCGCACGAGACAGCTGGCAAATCTATAAAGCGCTTTATGGTAAATTTGCCAGCTCTGTCGTGCGTCTTTATATTTACATTTTGTCCGAGTTAATTGAAATGTTATGCCTCTCTGAATTCAAAGTCGTTGAAAATTATTAAAAAAAAACTATTTAGCTACCGTCCAAATTCAACAGCGTTAATGTACAAATGGGGTGGTTTTTGTTGGTCGATCGACGTTGAGCTGACCAATCAACATTCTTAAAAAAACAACGACCTCATTTTCGCGCAACAAAGCCATGCGGATTATGCAAAATGCATGTCCTATTTTCCTCCAGAAACTAATAAGCGAATGCAAATACAATGGCATTAATGTAGGTTTAGCATTTAAACAGCTTAATTCTTTTAACATGATGACGTTTTTTTTATTTATAAATACGTGACTTAAACTACCATTTGTGTGTTTTGATTTCCAGTATTACGTGTTTAAATTGCAAAGAAATGGTTGTTTTATAAGTTTGTTTAATGTTAACTTGTACTGGTGTTGAACTTAATCAATAGCGTTTATATAAATACTGACTGGTTTCCGTCTCCAGGGTTGAGAAGCTGGGGTATAAGATCCCGCCGTTCGACTTCCGGGTACCAGGCGTCACGTCAATGTCAGCGGACGTCCATAAATACGGCTACAGCGTCAAGGTGAGTAGCCGCGTCATGTCAATGATAAATCAATGTTGTTTTCTAAGACAGTATATGGTTTTCGTTAATAAATGCTATTAAATTTGATGATATTATGTGCTTAATGACATTCTTATTTACTACGTCTTGGGGCATCTCTTAGATTTGTGCTTTTTTTTACTTTGAACTCTAAATACACATGGTTCCAGACGATTTTAAATGATTTTGTAGTAATATACACATTCATGTTCCAATAATGAAGAAAATGCTTTGTTAGCATACGTTTCTACAATACTGTGTATTTAGATAACTAGACAGTATTACACCATCTGTCTGCAGGGTGCGAGTGTGATCATGTACCGGAATGCAAGCATCCGGAAGTACCAGATCTACGCCTACTCCGAGTGGCCGGGAGGCTTGTACGGCTCCCCGAGCATGGCGGGAACGCGGCCAGGTACGGTGTACACGCGCCTCGTCAGTGGCGGATCCCCGATTCAGTCCCGGGTATCGTTTTAGCAAAGTTGGAAAAAACTGGTATCATAAGCGACCTTGTGATTCCGGTACATTATATTGTATCAGGTTGAACGTAGCTTTTCTGTTCTCGCATATTAAAATGAGAGCTATGAATAAACAGAAGCCTTAAAGTAGGTCGTGATACATAGCGTGTTTGAATTTCGCAATCGACTATAATAATAATGAGTATACTATTAACATCACCACTGCATTGTCTCTGTGTCTGCCCCAGGTGGTAACATTGCCGCGGCCTGGGCGGCGATGAAAGCCCTGGGTGAGGAGGGCTACATGAAGAAAGCGCGGGAACTCATGCTCGTGACGGACAAGATGAAGGCGAGAATCAGGAGCATTCAGGTGAGTTGTGTTTCAATGTTTGTAAACAAAATGCCTGCTTTGAAGTGACGTTAATGGCTCGCCCTGCACGTGATTCAACGTAATCCAACGTAGGGCGGTGAACCACTGTGCGGCAATGCTCCGTCCCAACCATACACTCATTAGGAGCGGCATATAGATTTACCACTTTCCATATCCCAGCTTTTGTTGTAAAAACATCCAAAGGGGTATTTTGACCCCCAGTTCATTGCCAATGTCAATTTATGGAATGTTAGTGGGTGTGTTTGGGTTTACAAAGTCAATTCTGTCTCAACCGTAATTGTGTGGCAGGATTCGTGTTTTCCTCTAAAAAATCATACTTGCAATCATTAAATATAAAGATATCCACACTTAACCACTTAATATTAGTACTGCTATATAATTCTACTTCAGCGTATATCACACTTTAACATACAATGATGCACACTAACAAATATGCGTCTTAAATATAGTAAGAGTACATGAACACATCAATGAAACAATTATATCAAATATTTGTATACCTTTCAAACACAAAAGCTATTGTATAACAATGATCTACACCTGCCACTCCAGGGCCTATGCCTGATGGGAGACCCCTGCATGACGGCCTTCGCCATTGGATCCTCCGACCCCGGCCTTAACATTCAGGCCGTGGCTGATGCCATGGAGACACGAGGTGCACTCTTTATACTCTTCCCTAGGTTGTGAAGCTTTATGCAAAACTAGGTCATATTACGGTGGTTATTCAACACAACACACGTTCCTGTAATTACTGATAATCCCCTATAAGTCCCAATACAATCTTTCAATGCAGACATACATGCCCCATGACCATGCTGATCAATAATACCAGTGTTCCCTATGATCAGGCTGGTTAATGATATTCCAGTGTTCCCTATGGCCAGGCTGGTTAATGATATATCAGTGTACCCTAAGACCAGGCTGGTTAATGATATTCCAGTGTTCCCTATGACCAGGCTGGTTAATGATATACCAGTGTTCCCTATGACCAGGCTGGTTAATGATAAACCAGTGTTCCCCATGACCAGGCTGGTTAATGATATACCAGTGTTCCCCATGACCAGGCTGGTTAATGATATACCAGTGTTCCCCATGACCAGGCTGGTTAATGATATACCAGTGTTCCCTATGACCAGGCTGGTTAATGATATATCAGTGTACCTCATTATCAGGCTGGTTAATGATATACCAGTGTTTCCCATGCCTCGTGATTTTAGATTTTCTCAGCCTCGCAGGATAAACTTGAGCTATATTCAACACTAACCTAGTATTCTCTATTTCCTTTGACTAGGCTGGTAAATGATAAAGAGGATATTTGTTGAATTTTGCGTAAGATTGCATTTTATTTCACCGAGTGATTCCGGAAACTAATACTTTCTTGAGTGGCCACGTGAAAATGTTTATTTCCGGGATCAGGAGGTGAAATAAAATGCAATCTTACGCAAAATTCAACAAATGTTCTGTTTCTGTCATGCTAATTGCGACTGTTGTTGTCAATTTTACATTAGGTACCCCCTGTCCAGACTGTTTTAATCCCCTGTTCAGCACACATCAGCTTGGCTAAATGACGTCATCAGTAAGGCGCATCAGTAGAAAGACAAGTTTTTAAATTTCACCGGTTATCGTTCTACTGTAAATTCTTATATTTATTCAATACTCGTGAAAGAAATACTAATATTCCCTATGACCAGGCAGATTGATGATAAGCCAGTTTTCCCATGACCAGCCTGATAAATACTATAAAAATATTAATGCTTCCTATGACAGACTAGTAAATGATAAACCAGGGTCCATATGACCAGGCTGATAAATGATATACACCAATGTTCACTATGTCCGGAATAGTAAATAATAAACCAGTGATCCCTATGACGAGGCTGGTAAATGATAAACCAGTGTTCTCTATGACGAGGCTAGTAGTAGAGGGGGCCACCCTGGTACCCAAAAATCACGTGACCTGAAGGGTACCAGGGTGGCCCCCTGCGAAGGGTACCAGGGTGGCCCCCTACGGTACCGGAGTGCCCCCTACGGTACCGGAGTGCCCCCTACGGTACCAGGGTGGCCCCTACGGTCTGGAGGGACCTGGTACCGAGTTTTCGAAAACGCATTTTTCGAAAATGGTATTGTTGAACGGAGTTATTTTCGAAAAATGGTATTGTTGAACGCATTGAACATGCATTGTTTACATACGTGTTGTAGAAAAAACGAACGAAGTACGGTTTATGCGTTTATTGAGAATGACAATTTGAAAGATATGCTTTCGTGAATGAATGGTTGGCCCTGAAAAGGGCCGTTGTTGTTAAAGAGGTGGGAAATTATTTCTTTTGTTTCTTTGTGGAGTCGTTCATGGAGATCTGTTTACCGAAGCTACCGCTACCGGTACTTGTCTGCGACGAGGAATGCACACGTTTAACGCCGTGATTCTGCTCCGATTTGTCTGGTTGAAGTTGAACAGGGATGATCATCGGTTCCGTGGATATTTTCAACACGCACTCCTTTTCCATCTTTTTGTTGAAATGATGTTCCAGCTTTAGCATACTTGATTGAAGCACACACAATTCTTTTTGCACATTCATTTCTTGTTTTACCATGCTACGACTGAGCGTTGTGAGTTCTTGCAGAATAGCAGTGAGAAGCTTGTGATTTTCACAGGCTTTGTACTGCTGATACTCTTGCTGCTGGTACTGCTG
>Ga0224511_10003565_pt1 | contig 11304 bp, 8 predicted proteins | sample SF_May12_sed_USG_2_FD_169988 | JGI IMG/M metagenome (GOLD analysis project Ga0224511, IMG submission 169988) | Sediment microbial communities from San Francisco Bay, California, United States - SF_May12_sed_USGS_8_1 | ecosystem: Environmental > Aquatic > Marine > Sediment | place: USA...
TCACCAGGGCGCTGGACAAGGAGATCCGCCGGTGCCAGAGATACAGCTCCGCCATGGCCGTTCTGATGGTGGATGTGGACCACTTCAAGAACTTCAACGATACCTTCGGCCATGTCCAGGGAAACGTGATACTCACCACCCTGGCCGATATCCTGAAACGATCCGCCAGGGACACGGATATTGTGGCCAGATGGGGCGGCGAGGAGTTCGCGCTGATCCTCACCGAGACTCCCCGCGAGAAGGCGGAGATGGTGGCCAAACGTATCCGCAAGGAGGTGGAGGAGACCTTTTTCCCCGGCGCAGACCGCCAACCCCTGGGTAAGATCAGTGTCAGCGTGGGAGTGGCCACCTACCCGGAGGATTCGCTCGACTCAATAGACATCATCGAAAAAGCGGACAAGTCGCTCTATCGCTCCAAGGAGATGGGGCGCAATCTGGTGACCATGTACGACAAGAAATGGGACGTGGCCAGAAAATAACCGGCCCCGCCCCCCACTATCCGCCTACTTTATAGCTTCTTCAATAATCCCGTTGATCTCGTCGAGAATATTCTGCGGTGATGTCCCGTGGATAGATGCGGTCTGCTCGATGGTTTCCGTATTCTGGCCAGGACAGGTGAAGCATGCCGCGCCATAGTGGGCCTCCATCACCTTCTTGGTCTCCGGATACGCCTCCAGAAGAGCCCCCACCAAAGTGTCCATGGTGGCCATCTCGCCTCGCTTTATCCCATTGCCCATGGCGCCATCCTGCCCAGGCTCCGAGGCTGGCTTTGGCTTGTCAGAAGCGCTGATCAGCTCCTTCCCCTCCAGCCGGGCCATCAATGGGTAAGGCTCCAGGCCAGCTTTCTTGGCCGCCATCCCCAGGGTCACCATCGTAGCCGCAGTCTGGCGGACAGCGGGATTCACCACATCACCCAAACCCTCCTCTGCCATGGCTTCCTCCAGATGAGGGTACTTTTCCAATATCTCGGAAATCTTCATAGCAGGAGAGAGCTTGACCTCCGGCGCCTCCACTTTATTTTCCTCCGCCTTTGGCGCATTGTCATCCTGAGCCGCGCTGGCCACGGTGAAAGGCTCTGGCCTCTTCTCCTCTGTGAGCACGCTGTAGATATTAACAGTAAACATAACCATGCCGGAGGCTTCCATCAGGCCGAACAGGCCGAACAGCATCCTGGGCGCGCCGGTTTCTGAATACGCGCCGGCCACGTATAGCGCCCCCATGCCTATAAGCCCCACGTTGGCGATCCAGAAATGGACAGGGACCAACGATGGGTATGGCATAGGTTTGGCGTTGAAACGAGGAAGAATATGGTATCCCACGCCGAAAATCATCATGGCCATGAAGCCGATGAGCATAAAATGCACGTGGATGAATCTTAACTGGGTGTAGCCATGGTCGGCCACCGCCATATGCAGACCTAACAGCGCCCCCAGCGACAGATAAATCACCGAGGCCTTAACAAAAAGCTTTCCATACTTGTCCATTGACACTCCTGACACAAAAAATCAAAAGGCGCAGCCAATTTGTCAGCTGCGCCGGTTACAACCTGAACAACACTACACTACCATGTTTATGTAATAGGAGGTGTCCGCGCTATGACGAAAATCATAAGCGCCGGATAGCGAAGGGTTGATTGTATATCCGGAATGGAAATATGGGCCGTATCAGCCGATGATCCTGCCCGGCATGTGGATGAGATCATGGACTATTTTTTCCCGGCCCGTATTACATCGAACAGCTCCAGCGACGCGGCCTTGGGCCCTTCCTGCTCAAAGCCGGGAACGCCCAGCCGGGTGCGGATCTGCCCCACTTTCACCCCCTTGCCAAATAGCGCCTTGAAAGTCTTCACGGCGATCTTTTCGTGCTTTTCCTTTTCCTGTATGGCGCCGAAGGGATTGGCGAAATATGTATGCACCAGTCCCGTCTCGTCTGTAGTCCCCTTGGCCTGGCGCGCCCCATCGGAAAACACGGCAAGCGCCTTGTCCATGTCGTCAAAGAAATCTAGGGCCTTGCTCTCTGTCTCCACGCTTTCATAGTTGTTGGCGTACATCAGGATATCCACCGGATAGCCCTTTGTGATGTGCTTGTACTTGGAGACTGGTAGCACCAGGCGGGCGTTCATATGGGGATTCATGAACACACTCCGCTCGATCTGCTCATAGGCGTAGCCGGGGGTCAAGTCGTCCAGCCGCACGAAGGCGCCGGTCTCCGTGCCGAACCCGAGCACCGAGCCATCCTTGTCAATGCGTAGTGAGCCCATATCGTCGAAGATAATCTTCATGTCGCGGATATGCTCATCAGCCAGGATGCGCAACGCCTCCAGGGTTTCTGATTTGCCGGCGCCACTGTCACCGATGAGTGCCACGTTGGCCGTCCCACCGTCTTTCAGCTCCATGCTGACCATGGCGCCATGTACCGGCAGATGGCCCCGTTTCATCATCTCCAGGTTGTGCAGAGTGAGGGCGATCTTCTTGAAGTACCCGAAATATTCCAGCTCCTCCTTGTGCGCCACCAGGCCTAGGTAAACATCCGCGTCTTTCATGAAATGGTAGCCGGTGTCTCCCGGCAACGCATTAGGATCCACACCGAACATGACGATCATATCCGGCCTTTTTTTCTTCAGGTCGTTTTTGCCCGCCATCTCGAAAAGGTTGGCCATGGAAAGCGCCAGCGATGAAAAATCCCGGTGGAAATATACGAAGGCTAGAAGATCGCCCACCTTGGCGGGGAAACAGAACCATTCGCTGGCGTGTATGTTCAGCATGCCAGGGGTCACTTTGTCTATCGGGCCAAAGGAGCCTTTGCGTGTGTTCGACGCCGGATACAGGATAAGCGGGGGGAAGATGAGAGTGTTTCGCACGAAAGGGATCTGCTTCAGGAATGAGAGCTTCTTCGGGCAATCCCAGTCGATTTTGCGGACCAGCATCGACAGGTTGGCGAACGCGGGCATCTGGCGGAACGAACGCAGGTTCCCCTCCAGGTTGTCGCTGATGCGCCTTTGTGTCTGCAGGATTACGTTCTTCAAGTCCTCGTTGGCTTTTACGAATTGGGCGTAGTGCAGATCGTCGTTGATCTCTGTGTCCCGCTTGGGAACCTCCATATAGGCGATCCGCTCCAGCTTCAGCCAGAAGTTGTACAGAAGATCCTTCAGCTCTATAAACCGCACCTGGTCATTGAGCATGCGCTGGTATTCAGGCGCCATGGTGGAAATCTCTTTGGCGGAGTGGGTGGCCAGCAACCGGAAGATGTTCACCAGCCCGGTGGTCATCTGTTTCTGGTTTTTGCCGGGAAAACCGAGCGTCAGAAGCTCGTATACGGTGTCCTGCCTGCGCACTACCCGCCGGACAAACCGGCGCACCACCTCGGTGAACAACTCGCTGTTGAGCAGCCCCGCTGTGGTGTCGCAGAACACGGAGGAGTAATCGACGATGACCTTACGGTCTGTGATGTAATACGGCTTTCTTCTAGATGGCATGGTATGTTCCCTTACTCCATATACATGTTGTCCCGGTCCAGGCGCGTGTCATGTCTTGATGGCTCTCTCGCGAAAGCCTGGCATACGATACTATAATATAAATCCTGAGGGGATTCTTGGGAATCGCGACCCTGGGGTGTGGGGGCGCGGAGCGGTGATTGTCGTACAACCTCGCATCGCCTATCCGCCATTTCCAACGATAGTGTTTATATTCGCGTCAGAAGCCGTTACTTCTTTCCGCCCTTGCCATGGGTTTTATATATTACATGGATTTTGTTGCGCTGTTTTTTTGTGAGGACTTTCTTCACATCATTCATGGCAATCAGGTTGTTCAGCAGGAACCTGCCTCTCAGGTCGCCCATCTTTTGCGCGTAATCCTTGATGGCGATCTCCGTAACCTTCCCCTGCTTGTAGAGCGACATGTAATTGCTGATGGTGACTTCAATCTCGGCTGATATGGCCGCTTCCTCAGCTTTCGCCTTGATGTATATATCCCCCACCCTTTTCTGTTGGGAATCGTCCAGCCCAATGCCCACCGCGTGCTTGAGCACCTTTTTTATATGCTTGGCGGATTCTCCAGGTATGGAGGGCTTGTGGCTTTCATGGTCACCACCGCCTGGGGAATACTCATCGCTGGTCGCATTAGCTATCGGCGCGGCCAGGAGGAGGCTGGATGCCAGGAAAGCGAAAAATAAAGCCTTGCAGGCTCTGTTAATGGATCGATTTTCTTTAGTCATAATATACCTTTTAACAGATATTGTTTCTTGGAGCCAGATGGCCTTGGAGCGGGCGAATGAAGATATCCCTACTTCTCCCGCGCCTGCTCAATCTTGACAGGCTCGTAAATACAGTAAGGCTCCTCGGCCATATAGTCGCCATTGGTTTCGTAAAAAGCCCTGGCGCGGCACCCCTCGCAAACTTTTTTATACTCGCAGATACCGCACTTGCCCCCCAGCTTGTCCTGGTCACGCAGATCGGCGAACACGTTGGAGTCCTTCCAGATTTCGGAGAAGGACTGCTTGAGCACGTGCCCCGCTTCCACCGGCAGGTATCCGCAGGGGAACACCTCTCCTTTGTGGGAGATGAAGCAGATGCTCTGGCCCGCCAGGCAACCTTTCGTCATGGCGGCCATGCCGTGGGTCTTGGGAGAAATTTTGATCCCATCCGCCTTGGCCCGCTGACGCATGATGCGGAAGTAGTGCGGCGCGCAGGTGGCCTTGGTCTGTATCTTCCCCTCCTGGGAGATGTCGTAGAACCAGTTGAGCACATCCTCATATGTCTCCGCGTCCAGCATGTCGCTCTCGGCGATCTGGACTCCACACCCCACCGGCACCAGCATGAAGATATGCAACGCCTCCACGCCCAGGTCGATGGCGTTTTTGTATAGATTCTTCACTTCATGCACGTTGTGCTTTGCGATGGTGGAGTTGATCTGGGTCTCCATGCCCAGCGCCTGCAGGTTCTTGAGACCACGAATGGCCATGTCGAACGAGCCGGGCAGCTTGCGGAACTTGTCATGGGTGACCGCAGTGGCGCCATCCAGGGAGATGGAGACGCGCTGCACTCCGCTATCCACGATCTTTTGCGCCACTTCCGGAGTCACCAGAGTGCCGTTGGTGGCCAGCGCCACGATGAGCCCCACCGACTTGGCGTAGGCGGCTATTTCATAGATGTCTGGACGGAACAAAGGCTCGCCCCCAGACAGAACCAGGATGCACTTGCTCTCTGCGGCGATGGCGTCAATCATCTGTTTCGACTGTTCCGTGGAGAGGTCGTTTTTCATCATTTCATGGGCGACATCCAGCCTGCGGCAATGGACGCACTCCAGGTTGCACCCGGCGGTGGTCTCCCAGAACACCAGCCGAAGCTGGTCCTTCATCATATACTTATGGGCATGCTTCTGGGCGTCGCCGGAATCCTTGATAGATTCGTAGACTTCCTTTATCACCGCGCCATCGGGGTGGCCGGAGCCGCCCTTGGCGTTGTCTGTTTCCTTATCGGACATTTAATAACTCCAAACTTCGGCGGGATTCCGCCGCTTCTTTGTTTACACTTGCGACTTGGCCAATAGCCTTTCAGGTACGGGGAAATCCTCCCCCTTGGCCTTCAGCTCTGCGCGAACCGCAGGGGTGATACCGCACTCCTCGTCGGAAAGGTAGCACGCCGGATCCGGCGCAGTGGGGTCGTTATACACCAGGTCCGCCCGCACTCGCAACGCGCCGCCACACATAGACAGGTATTTACATTTGGTACATTTACCTTTCAGGTGGTCCAGCCGATTCTTCAACACGTTCATCACTGGGTCTGAAGTGTCCTGCCAAATATCTCCGAACTTTCTCTCCCGTACATTGCCGAAGGAGTGGTGCATCCAGAACTGATCACCATGGACATTGCCCAAAAAGTCGACATCGGCAAAAGAGACACCGGAGGAGTATCTTCCGCCGCCGTTCCACTCCAGCTGTTTTTTCACTTCCGCAGCCATTTCCGGATTTTTCTCCAGCAGCTTCAGGTACAGGTATGGTCCATCCACGTGGTTGTCCACGGTCAGGATGTCTTTCTCCAGGCCGCGCTTGTGATAGTCCTCTGTGCGCTCCAGGATGATGTCCATGGCGGCTCGGGTCTCCTCATGAGTCAGGTCCTCGCTGGAGATCGCTTCGCCCCGGCCAGCGTATACCAGGTGATAGAAGCAGGCGCGCTGGATGCCGGTTTCCTCGATGAAATCGAATATGCCATGGAGGTTCTCGAAGTTATGACGGGTCAGGGTCAAACGCAGGCCCACCTTCTGGTCTACGGCCACGCAGTTTTTGAATCCGCGCATCGCCTTCTCGAAGGCGCCGTCCTTGCCGCGGAACTTGTCGTTCACCTCGCCGATGCCGTCGAGGCTGATGCCGATATAGCTGAACCCGATATCCTTGAGGCGGACAGCGGTTTTGTCGTCGATCAACACACCGTTGGTGGATAGGGTCAGCCGGAGGCCTTTTTGCCTGGCGTGAGTGGCCAGTTCCCATATATCTTTTCGCACCAGCGGCTCGCCACCGGAGAGTAGCAGCGCCGGGATCTGGAACTCGGCCAGGTCATCAATCAGTTGTTTACCTTCCTCGGTGGAGAGCTCACCTTCATAGGCCTTCTCTTCCGAGTCGCTATAGCAGTGGACGCACTTCAGGTTGCAGGTACGAGTGACGTTCCACGCGGTTACAGGCTTTCGCTCGCTGGCGGCCTTTGGCACCACATGGGCGTTGGGCCTGGATTTCATTCCGTGGGATTGCTTGCCATACCGTATGGCGTCCCCTTCGCTTTCCGTGGCGCAATAAAGATGGGAAATTCCGATCATCTACTCAAATCCTTACATTGGCTTTTTTTATCTTCGAGAGCGGCGTTGAATGAAACGAGGCGCCGCCCAGGTGTGAACCACCTATACATGCAATAGCCTACCATTTTGGTAAGGAACTAACAAGAATGATTGTCGTTGGCTAAATATTAATCTTTATGTCTCCAGACAACCGCTGAAGAGAGGCTGGAATCAGGGTCACTTGAAATTCCCGTCAACCCGAACTCCTTGCCTGTGGATAAAGGCCCGGCTGTTACGATAACGATTGACAAGAGACCGAAAATCAGTAAACATAACTGCGTTTTTACCAGAATCTTTATCAGGTAAATCTAATCAAAGCAAGGGTGGCAATTGGAGATTTCTCGTCCAAAATCGGAAGAGATCGCATTCCATTTGGATCCGCGCCAAGGTGGTAAACAAAATTAAAAGCGTGTGAGGAGAGGTATGACAACACAGTTACCGAAGATTATGTGGACCGCGATCGATGAGGCGCCAGCGTTGGCGACGTATTCATTTCTCCCTATTGTTCAGGCGTTTACAAATGGATCGGGCTTTGCCATTGAAACCAGTGATATTTCCCTCACGGGCAGGATCATCGCCAACTTTCCCGATAAGCTGACTGAGAGCCAGAAATTGCCCGACGCATTGTCCGCGCTAGGAGAGCTGGCCAAGACCCCGGAGGCCAATATCATCAAGCTGCCGAACATCAGCGCCTCCCTTCCCCAGCTAAAAGAAGCGATCAAGGAATTGAAGGAAAAGGGGTATGACCTGCCTGACTATCCGGAAAATCCCAGTAATGACGAAGAAAAGGATATCAAGGCACGATACGCAAAAGTGCTGGGAAGCGCCGTCAACCCGGTCCTAAGGGAGGGTAATTCCGACCGCCGTGCCGCCGTGCCGGTGAAGGAATACGCCAAGAAAAACCCTCATCGGATGGGCAAATGGAGTTCCGATTCTAAAACCCATGTGTCCACCATGAGCGCCGGGGATTTCGCTTCCAATGAAAAATCGGTCACCCTGGCCGAGGCCACCAGCGCCAGGATCGAATTCGTGGACGCCGGCGGAAAAGTTACAGTCTTGAAGGAGAAGCTTCCGCTACAGGCCGCCGAGGTGATCGACGGGACCTTCATGAGCAAAAACGCGTTGACGAAGTTCCTGGCCGAGCAGATGGATGACGCCAAGGCCAAGGGTGTGCTCTTCTCCCTGCATATGAAAGCCACCATGATGAAAATCTCCGACCCGATAATCTTCGGCCACACCGTCCGGGTTTACTATAAGGATGTTTTCGAAAAACATGCCGATACCATCAAGGAATTGCATGTCAACGCCAACAACGGGCTGGGAGACCTCTACTCCAAGATAAAGAGCCTCCCCGCCGATAAGCAAAAAGAGATCGAAGCGGACATCCAGGCCTGCTACAAAAGCCGACCTTCGCTGGCCATGGTGAACTCCGATAAAGGAATCACGAACCTGCATGTCCCCAGCGACATTATCATCGACGCGTCCATGCCAGCCATGATCCGTGAATCGGGGAAAATGTGGGGCCCGGATGGAGAGCTGGCCGACACTAAAGCGACGATCCCTGATCACAGCTACGCCAGCCTTTACCAGGAGGCGATCGATGACTGCATAAAGCATGGCGCCTATGATCCTGCCACCATGGGGACCGTTCCCAACGTAGGGTTGATGGCGCAGAAGGCGGAGGAGTACGGCTCCCACGACAAGACTTTCGAAGCCCCGGGAAACGGGACTATCCGTATAGTAGACTCCTCGGGTAAATCCATCATTGAGCATACCGTGGAGGAGGGGGATATCTGGAGAAGCTGCCAGGTGAAGGACGCTCCCATCCGCGATTGGGTGAAGCTGGCTGTCACCCGCGCGAGGGCCACGGGCGCTCCGGCGGTTTTCTGGCTGGACAAAACCAGGGCCCACGACGCCCAGCTTATCGAAAAGGTGAACCGATACCTGAAAGATCACGACACCTCCGGCCTGGATATCAAAATCATGCCAGTGGCGGAAGCGGCGAAACTCTCGCTGCAAAGAATGCGGGATGGAAAAGACACCATATCCGTCACCGGAAACGTGCTGAGGGATTACAATACCGACCTGTTCCCGATCCTGGAGCTTGGAACCAGCGCAAAGATGCTCTCCATCGTGCCACTGATGCAGGGGGGAGGGTTGTTTGAGACAGGCGCTGGCGGCTCCGCGCCGAAACATGTCCAGCAGTTTGTGGAGGAAGGTCACCTTCGGTGGGATTCCCTCGGCGAATTTTTGGCCCTGGCCGAATCGCTGGAGCACCTGGGAATTTCCACTGGCAACAAAAAAGCCAAAGTGTTCGCCAAGACTCTGGGGCTGGCAAACGCCGAGTTCCTGGACAGCAACAAATCGCCTTCCCGCAAGGTCCATGAACTGGACAACCGGGGTAGCCATTTCTATCTGGCTCTCTACTGGGCCAAGGCTCTGGCCGCGCAGACCGATGACAAAGAGCTTGCGGATCGTTTTTCCAAAGTGGCCAAGGAGCTTTCCGATAACGAGAGCAAGATCGTGAAGGAACTGAACGCAGCCCAGGGATCGCCGGTGGATATCGGCGGATATTACCGCCCTGTATTTGACAAGGTGTCGAAGGCGATGCGCCCCAGCGCCACCCTCAACGCTATTGTGGACAGTATCTAGGAGGAGAGTAAAGCTCGGCCCGAAAGGGTCGATTTGATCGATCATATTAAGCGCGCCTGCGGAGGCCTGTCTGGCTTTCCGGGCGCGTTTTTTTTGCGAGTGGAATCGAGCCGGTGAAGTGTTGCCATAAATCACAGGGTATGTTTTACTTAGGGACAATATCCGCCAATAATACATATTTGGGAGTCCGAGAACATGGATAACACAATAAAACTTGTAGGACGAATCATGATAGCCGGGCTTTTCGCCTGGGCCGCCATCCGGGAGGTGATGAATCCCTCGCAGATCATGAGCGGTGTGAAATCCTCTGGCCTGCCGGCGCCGGGGCTCTTCTTTGTTATCATCCTGGTCCTGCTGGTGGCTTCCTCCTTCATGGTAATCGCAGGATATCGCGCCAGGCAGGGGGCTCTTGGTTTGCTGATCATTTTTGTGTTGGCCACGTTCGTGCTTCAGATAGATATAGGCGGGGGAGGCCTCGGCTCTTTGTTTGGGGGCAAGAATTATGGCCCGCACCTAAAGAACCTGGCAATCGCAGGAGGGCTGTTGTATATCTACGCCTCGGGAGCGGGCAAGATCGGGATGAACAAGGGATAAGCAGAACCAGGCCCGGTGAAATGGGCTTACGCCTTCAGAAAGAGGCTCCTCGTTCCGCCAGGTTTATACCCCGCCCAGCAGTGATGTGGAGGAGATAAGCCCCATCGGCTTGCCACCCACTTCCACAATAAGGTGTTTGACACCCGATTTGGCCATCTTAGCCCTGGCTTCGAATATGGAACTCTCGCCGTTGATCAGGTGGATTTCCGGGATCATGATATCTTCAACACTCACCTTTGATGGGTCCTTGGCCTCCGCCACCACCTTGGTGACAATATCGTTATCTGTGACGATGCCGACCATCTTCTCGTTCAGGTCGACGATTATCACACTGCTCACCTTGTGAGCCTCAATCATCCTGGCCGCTTCAGTCACCTTGGAGTCCTTGGCGGTTTTCACGATGTCGCGGTTCATAAGATCTTTGACAGCCAGGAGAGTGTTGACAGAGGACATACTGCACCCAAAAATATAGTTATTTCATTTTCGCATTATCCTAATACATTTCTCATCTTCGGGCAACTTTTAACTGAATTTGAAAATGGACAACGTTTTTTCTCATATGCCTGAAATACAAGCCCTTCCCCGCCTCACCCGCCGAATACTGTAAAGTCCTCATTTGGAAACAGGTTATGTGTATTTTCCAATTCCTCCAAAAATAGGGAGTCCACATTCCCGACCATAACCTGGGAGAACAGCTTGTTGAAATTCGCCAGCCCATCCTCCACCCTTCTCGTGGCGTATCCTTTCATGGCGCCGGTTTTCATCATGAACGGCCAGTCGCTGCTTTGCGCCAGCATCAGCTCCCGGGCGGCCTGGTCCAGCGCCCTTCTGGTCAGGGGCGCCGCCGTGGAATACATCCCCGCCATAGAAGCCATTCGATCCGCAGCTTTGTGAAGATGGCGGTATATCCAGTCGTTGGAATCGTCCAGCCACATTTCCGACTGTCCACCCAGCCCCCACGACGATGGCGCTGGCGTGGCATTGTTAATCGCCGGATGGCGGGTAAGGTATTCCTCCGCCGTCACCATCTCCATGGCTTTATGCCCCGCCGCCTTGCGGATCAGCTCTTCCAGAAAAACCACTCCCTCGTGCCACCAGTGGCCGAAAAGCTCCGCGTCAAAAGGCGCCACGAACAAAGGAGGCATATCCATCATCCCTTCCGCAGCCTGAGCCTGGGCCAGGCGAGAGTGGTAAAAATCGGCCGCATGCTCCGCCGCCAGGGCGCGCCCAGCCT
>Ga0224511_10003566_pt1 | contig 11302 bp, 4 predicted proteins | sample SF_May12_sed_USG_2_FD_169988 | JGI IMG/M metagenome (GOLD analysis project Ga0224511, IMG submission 169988) | Sediment microbial communities from San Francisco Bay, California, United States - SF_May12_sed_USGS_8_1 | ecosystem: Environmental > Aquatic > Marine > Sediment | place: USA...
GGTGTTTTCGCTCATATACAGCATGTATTGTGTCCGGGTATTGTCTCAGTGATAGGACGCCCAGCAGCTGGTCTGCCAAAATCTTACAAAAATGTTCCATTGTTTTGTTTTATACTCGCGCTGTTGTGATATATGATATTGTTTTATGTTCCAACAAAAGTCTATTTTAATATACACCTTTAACAACTATGATACTTACAAGAAATGTTGTGCTGTTTGTAACATTGATCTTTAGACTTGTGGAAACTACTGCGCATGGAAAATAAATCTCCTTATCAGAAGTCTACACCTTTGCTTTCCAGAGTTTTATTAAAAACATAACTTAATATAAAAAGGTCGCAACGGATTTTATCTGAATTAATTAGAATTGTATGTACTATATACTGAACGTGTACATTTTAGCTGAAAACCACTCCTCTTAGAAAAATGTCACGTGGCTTTTGAAGAGCATACGTGTATACGAAATTGTCATTTTACAATGTAGCCAGAATAGGTAAACTAGCGACACCTGGTATCGAACCCGGGTCGCTGTGGTAAAAATGTTCAGTATTGTATGTGGATATTGACCCCGTCTTTACCTTTATGCAAGACTATATCATTTATCGAATACGAACTTTAAGTTAGTTATCGATAATGCAATCGCTGGCAGTCGGCTTAAATAGCACATGTTTAACAATCTTGATGTTTATATAGTTAATACAAGTAATAAGCTTAACGGTACCGGCGGAGTCGTCAAGGGGGCTCCTTGCAATGCCAGCGTTCGAATGGCCAGGGTTCGACCTCAACCGAGTAGTTCTGTGTTTTTTTTCGGCGTAGCTGTCTAAGCTTACTTTTGACCTACATTTCTGTATAATGACGTCTGTCTGGGATTTCAGAAATCCGCGTTCTATTGGATGATTTCATAAGCCATGAAAATAACGTGTGGGGAAACAGGGCAAATCCCGTTTTCGATTTTATGAACCTGATACGCGCGACAAAATAAAGGCCACACTATTGTAATGCATGCGTTTTACGAAACTTTGCTTCGTTCGCAGATTAAAGTTTTGGGGTATTGCTTTCTAAAGTGTTTTTATATTGAAACAATATACTGTTATGTGTGAAACAAAATATGTTATGTATAAAATTAATTACGTCTCCAGATGTGAACCGGTTTAAAGTAAAAAGTCTGACATATTTCCCAATTATTATTAGGTTTGTCTCACTACGTCCAGATTTCGGGGTTTACACTGGAGCCATAGCTTCACACATTTATTCGTACGTAATCTTTAAGAATAAATTGATAGTTTTTTCCTTTGTAGCGTTAATGATGCATCATTTAATGCATTGTTTATGAAAAACGAATACAGCACGCAATCTGGTTTTAAGAGAAAGATATATTGCAACTATTTCCAGAACTGCTTTTTAGTATAATAGTGTAAACTCGGAAAGAATGCGTTGCAATGCGGTTAGTAGTAAACAACAACGGGCAACCCACGGATGCTTGACAATAATCATTCTTAGTTTTCTGTCATCTGTGTAAAATTTATGTTCAAGTACTTAGCCTTGTGCTTTTTTTCCCTTTTTTAATCCGACGCCGTTTGTCTTTTTAAAGACATTTCTTGTTTTCAATTAGTGGAATTATTAAGCCGACCCTCGATCGTGTTCAGCGTACCAGTCTCCGCCAGCGACTGTTTTCTTGTTAATTGTTCGTGTTTTAAGTAATGTTTTAATGGTTATGCTTTTTATGCGCATTGTTTTAGATCCGTTGTCGTAACAAACAAAACAATAAAATAGTAATTCAACAATTTAATAGACAGTAAATTAAAAACACACTTAAGTTTAAAAAAATGAAAAAAGGAAATAAAAAATAAAAAACATGTAAGACTCGAACCAGCATAGTATAATTATGTCACACCTTTAAGTAGAAAAAGGTGATGCTTTGAATCTACATAGCGTTATTTATTATTTCATCTGTATGCGTAGATTAGCGAGATGGAAGGAAAGCGTGGTATTGATCATGTACAGGTGTTAATAGATGCTAATTTGGAAGGTCAAGTCGAGATCAACACCCACATACAATATAAACACATAAAACCTCTTACGTCACACAATTTGTTGTAGGATCGGTATCGTAGAAAAAGTTGTAAATTGAGTGTACTGTCTGTAAACGCGGATGGTTTTGGACTTAAACAATATATTGTGTTATACTTTTTAAATTATATGGCACTTGTTCAGTTGATAAAACGTCAAATTATTACATTTCCCCGTAAACAAAGAACCTTTCTTTTCTTACTTGTTTCTTCTTTTTCGTCAAAATGAAAATATGCCAGAGAGAGAATTGATTTGGAAAGTTTAATTAGTGATCAACTAGACAGACTAACGTTTGTTTCCTTCCGCCAGTCTGGTGCTGGAACACGATCTCCGCGCCTGATTGGAATGTGTTGTCGACGATTATTACACGCCGGAGGACAATTGCAGAAATACAAGACTGCCCAGAATTACCGTTACACACACACCAACCACCATTCAATTGGTTGCATGTTTAACTATTTGGACATGTAATCGACATTTTCCTTTTGTAACGCAATAAAAATATTTTACGACCGCAACGCAAATTATCGTAGGTCAGGAACCGCGCGAACGTCCTTAAAACCTGTTTAATGTTTAAACAAGCATGACACTAAGGCCGCTATTACACGTGTTCGTCAAATTGACGGAATGCTATCCGTCAAAAATTCGCTCAACAAAAAAAATCGTTTGGTCTAATACATGTACGCGTGTCCGTTTCGTTTCGCTCAGTGAGCTTTTTAAGACGGATGACGGACTGGTAACGCATAGGTTTTTACTTAAATTGGTATATAATTAAAGGTGAAACTTCGCTAAAATGCAAAAAAGCATTACATTCTTATTCTTATTGAGTTATAGCTAGAAAGCACTCCTTTTAATGTCCAAACACTTTGACAGCAGAAATATTTTGCAGCCGTTAAAATAAGTGTTGTTTTGAGGCAGTAGAAATAAATACATTAAAGTGACAATAGTATGTGTGTTCTATTGATATACATATAATGCGATCGAATTTGTTAAATTTTTTTAACTAGATAGCAAATTAAATCGAAGAAATTAAATATTTGCATGGTAATCTATGAGGCCGATGGAGTTTAAAAGCATGACTTTACGGACACATGTAATAAGTACCGTCCGTTTTGACGGACACCTTTCGGATGGCTATCCGTCAACTTACGAACACATGTAATAGCGGTCTAAAGCATTAAGATTGTTATTTTCATTTAATTACAACGCTGAAACAATTGTTCAGCCCTTTTAAAAGTATTGTTTTTACTTTTTATACAATTCGATGTACTGTACAGAAATTTTTTTAGAGCGTGTTAAGGTCACATTAGTTTTTTTTATTCATTTTCAATCCACAAAAGAAAATTCGAAAAATACCTCCAAATTTCCAAGATGGCGGCTCGTTGTTATTGTTTGGGATGATTGGTCAAGGTTTCGATTCTACACTCTGGATAGAATGAATCTCTTTAAAATAATGACTAATGCTGTATATGCCTCATCATTCTAACCTAAACAAATCAGTAAGCCTTTGCCTAATAACATGCCGCATTTACCACTTGGCTAACAAGTGGAAATTCAGTTGTTGCTATTATTAATAAGTACTTACTATTACATTATCGTATCCAATCAGTGTATTTATAGTTTAACAAGTAGCTAAATTGTATTTTGTAGTGTTTGTTGTACAAGATGACATAGCATACAATGTACCAGTGTGCATTGGAGAATAGCACATTTTACTTATATTAGTGATGGTATAGAGATTAAGCATTTCGACATTAAATGATAGAGTATCTCAATTAGACATTCGTGGTTTTTGATATCATCTCATCATCTCTAGAAAAAAGATTCATTGTCAATGCCACAAAATGATTAACTTTCTGTCATTTTCATACCAATTATTCTCAGTTATTCTGTACTGTGATATGAAGAACAAACAAATGTTATCTAAACACTGATACAAATTCTGTTGCATGCACAGGGCTAGGCCATCACCAAAAAAACTAGCCTTTTATGTATTTTCCATTAATTTTACGTCTCGTAAATCAAATGTCTATGCCATGCGAGAGCGAAGCGATCTCTCAATAAATTAGCCTGTTGTTTAAGTTAATATATGACATGTTTTATGGTTGGACTTGCACATTTACAATGCCATCTATAAAGTCTGCTTACCAAAAGTCAAGGGTTTACGCGCCGCGTACCGGCCTTTCGTGTGTTGCGTACGGCTTATATAAACACCGCTGAATACTCCATACCAAAATTCACACTGATAATATTACTTGTATATTTAACAATGACATTTTCTTATCAGTATCAACTATTTCTGTCGGTGTTTCTTATCGTTCTCAAAGATCAAATGTATCAACTTATAAATATTCCATCGACGGGTTACCGGTATACGTGTTTCTATTATTGTTTACGGCGCATTTGTATTCGCAAGTTTTGGCATAACATCACTCTCCCACAGTGCAAGTAAACATTTGCAAGAAACGTAAATCTACGTAATGCATTTACATTCTTTTTATGACTGTAGAGTACACCGACAAACAACTTCAGAAAACTTTACTTCCACTTCCTAGAGTGTGCAGTTTCTTGCGTTTGTAGCTAGCAAACGTTTTGTCGGGCAGATTTTGATTTTCTGAGATACCTGGTACATTGTACATGTAAGCGTTTTATATCGCACCGTATTGGTGGTAACATGTCATTTACATAGTAAACATAGTAAAGCCGTTATTTAATACACAACAAAAGCAACAACATTTTTTTTTTTTAATCTAGACATTTATTGTAATATAAGTTTTAACATGATCATTAACACAATAATAATTATATTCGTTATCTACACCGTTCGGGTGTTAAGGAATATACAAAGTACTCAATGAAAACAAGGGCGAGTAAACATAATTCCTATCAATATAAAGATTTTTTTCAGAAATCAATACCAGAATAAAATGATTCAAACGTGTACATAACATAATCTTCAAGATGTTCCATCAGAATGTGGTATTTTCTGCACACTGTCGGGAAACAATGTCAGCGTCTCTAAAGAACAAACGCAGTTGTTTATAAAATTAATTTAGTTCATGGAAACAAATTATCTGGTCTGCTACTAGCGTTACAGTTCATGCGTAATTGAAGATCTAAAATGAACATCTGAAAACTGATTTCCTTTAAGCATTCATAAAACGACGGTAGACAGAAAATGAAATTCCTTGTTTTAACACATCAAAGGAAGTAGCGTAAGATTCTGCATCATAAAACACAAATGTCTTCTTTAAAAGGTCGTTTGTTCGCTAACTACTACATGTATAACTGCTGAACAATAGCGTGTGGTTTCGTAACACATGCACATACGTGCTTTATAACTTGAATTGTTCACAATTCTATACAATATAATTTCGCATTATGTCACACAATGATGCGTTGTTTAAAGAAAACGATAAATGTTTCTTTCAAGATCTATCGTGCTATTAGACGTTCAATCACTGTAGATACTCTTGATAGTATACTGGACACTCTACAACTGGATTTAAAGGGATTCCATTAAGGTCTGGTCGTGTAAAACACTTAAAAAGAAATGTTTTGAAAACCTGTTTTTTCTTCTTGTTGTCGACGTGTGTATGGCATAGCAGTCTATATTGTGGTACCTTAATATGTCTTTTATCAGTTGGCAATTCATTCAAAATTTGTATAATTTCTGTTGATCTCGGAAAAGGGTTAGTAACGCTTTTTCCTGTTCAACAGATACATTCCAATTTTAAACCGAGTTGCCAAATAGAGGACATATTAGGGTACCACAAAAAGTTTTGATACGCTAAATACGTTGGTAACAAGAAACTATAGGGTTTTAAAAAATTAAGTGTGTTACAGGACCTGGCCTCAGTGGAGCCCCTTTAATGGTCGAAAACAATTTATAGTTTGTAGTTTAGTGAAGTGGTTATTTGAGATACGCTGGTGACAGAAGACGCTTTCTTGCAGACAATTCCCAAGATGCTGCAGCGTGATCGTATCTGGCCTCATGCACGCTGCAGACTTACGATCTGAGATAACGCTGCGGCTAATACCATGGTAATTCAAACCCGCGTGGAATTAATGTTGTCCATGAAGATGCTTACCCTTGATACCGAATACGAATATTTGGTCACTAACGTAACAATATGGCGAGGACATTAATGCAATTAGTATAATAGTTGATATTGGAATGGTAAAATAAAAATGAAAATTGTTTTAGGACTAACAAAATAAAACAACAACCAACACACAAACATTGAGGCAAACATTCATCTTTACCTGAGTTGGGATTCGAACCCAAGACCTCTTCAGCCGACGTAGCCCCGACTCCTGCCGGTCAAACTACGGTTTACCACGGTAACACCCGGTTAATGCCGGTAGAGTAACGGTGAAGCCACGGTTTGCCTACGGTGCAAGCTGGTGGACCCCTATTCAACTACGAAAGCCGTATTCAAACTATAATTGTACATTCAAAATTAATTTAAAGACTGAGGAGGGAACGGGGGTGGAGGGTAAAGTATCGTTGCTAACGTCATTATCCATCTCTTCTCCCACTCTCTTTGCTGTTTCCTTTTGCCTTGAGTTCTGTACATTGCAAATGACATCTCTGTTATCAGTTGCCACTATAATTTCCTTGCTATTTATATGCTACCGTGTACCATAGGTTTTTTTCGGCCCTACTTCCATTACTCGCCGTAGAGACACCGGCTAACACCGGGGCTCTGCCGCCGATTCCGTGACGGAACCGTGGCTTACCGGCACGCACCGGGACAAACTGTAGCGCCATCGGGGCTACGCCGGGAATGTACCGTCGCAAACCGTAGCAAAAACGGAACCGACCGGGTTCAATTGTTGCTCAAAACCGGGGCTGATCCGTAGCATTGCAGGGAATATATGAACGCACTCGACTTCCTTCACGAATCGTCCCGATCTATCCCGATTTGCCGGCTTCAATCTGCCGGGACGCACCGGTGCGTACACCGGGACGCACCGGTGCGTACACCGGATCAGTGTGAACTTGCTTTTATATTACAATACCGAGATTTGAAGTTCATCGTCATTTTCGTCTAAACCAGGGGGCCGTTTCATCAAATTTAGGAGCTTTTGTTGCTGTTTGTTTTCTTTTAATGATGCACAACAGAGTTCCCACATTGATTTCCAGTCTCCCTCGACGCGTTATTATGAGAGTATTGTGGTCTTTTACTGTTATTACCATGTCCCTAAGCAACAGTTACTTTCATAAAATAACAGCGAGTATGCAAAAAATGGATGTTAATTAACAGTGCACGAAGTAAGATTGTTATCAAGAGAACCATAACTTCCTTTACAAATAGTTAGATAATGATTTTCCATGGCTTTGTTTTGCTATGCGAGCTTCATGATTTGTTATCAACAGAAGGAATAATAGTTCATTAAACCGGCAATAGTGGGCATCAAGTTGTCGCAGCGTAGACACTTGTAGGCATGTGTCTGCATAAAACCGTCTGCATCAAGTTTAGTGTAGACATGTGCATGTACATACAAAAGACACGACAACGATCAGAGGCGTCCAGTGTCGACGTTTACAATTGCTTTAAAATATGGATACTTTTCACTTATTTGTCGCTTAAATGTACAGGTATCTTTTGAACTCCATGTATTTGACGCCCTCGTGTGCCAGTGCATCTCGCGTCATGTATGTTGTGTATAACAATTGCCTTGTTTTCCATAATGTATCTCCATCTGGTTATGCATTGCCAAACTGACTGTATATCAGTCGACCTGGTGTGTCATTACCTAATTCTTCCTTTGTATGTCACCCTGGTGTGTCATTGCCTAGCTCCACATTTATTAGTAGACCTGGTTTACATCGCCTAGCTCTTCTTATTTTTGTCGACCGGGTGGGTATTTGCATAGCTCTCTGTATATTAGTCACCCTGGTGTGCCCTTCCCTAGCTCTCCCTATATCAGTCGTACTCGTGTGACTTTGCCTAGCTCTCCATATAGATGTCGCCCTGGTGTGTCATTGACTAGGTCTTTCTATACATGTAAAATTAAGTCGACTGTGTCTGTCATTTGCTACTCCTCCATCTATTGGTCGACCTGGTGTGCCATGGTCTAGCTCATCCTATATAAGTCGAACTGGTGTGACACTGCCTTCTATTCGACCAGGTGTGTCATTGCCAATCTATCCTTTTTACATTGTCATTGCCTAGCTTTTCATTTATAAGTAGACCCGGTGTTTCATTGCCTAGCTCTTTCTATTTCTGTCGACCGGGTGTGTTATTGCATAGCCATCTCTCCTTTTATATGTCGCATTGGTGTGCTTTTGCCTAGTTCTCCCCATACATCTGTTGTTTTTGGTGTGTGTCATTGCCTAGCTCTCCCATTATTAATCGCCCTGGTGTATCTTTTCCAAGCTCTCTATTTATAAGTAGACCTGGTGTTCCATTGCCTAGCTCTCCATATATCTGTCGACCGCAGTTGACATTGCATAACTTACCTTATATCCATATATCCTCCATATGTCTGTGGTATTGGTATAACATTGCCTAGTTCTCCATTTATAAGTAGACATGGTTTGCCGTTACCTAGCTCTCCCTATATATATCCTCCTTGGTGTTCCATTGTCTAGCTCTCTCTATTTGTATCGCCCTGGTGTGTCATTTCATAGCCCTCTCTCTATATAAGATAAACTTGTTTGCCGTAACCCCTATATGTGTCGCCGTGGTGTGCCATTGCCTAGCTCTACCTATATGTGTCGCCGTGGTGTGCCATTGTCAAGCTCTCCCTATATGTGTCGCCGTGGCGTTCCATTGCATAGCTGTCCCTATATGTGTCGCCGGGGTGTGCCATTGTCAAGCTCTCACTATATGTGTCGCCGTGATGTGTCTTTGTCAAGCTCTCACTGTATGTGTCGCCGTGGTGTGCCATTGCCTAGCTCTCCCTATATATGTCGCCGTGGTGTGCCATTGTCTGGCTCTCCCTATATGTGTGGTATGCCATTGACTAGTTATACATGTCCCTATATGTGTCGTTGTGGCGTGTCATTACTTAACTCTGCGATATGTGTCGCCGTGGTGTGTCATTGCCTAGCTTTCCCTATATGCGTCTCCCTAGTGTGCCATGCCATTGCTTCGACTATTTCTTTTTAGTTTTAATGTAATATAGTAAGAAATTAGTGGCGTATTGCGTTCGGAGCATATACATTGTAAGCAAATGAAAAACTTCCGATAAACATTTTTACTCGTATATTTGCAGTTTAGGCATTTCGTGTAATTCATTTTACGCTTCAAAGAATGCTTTAATTTCTTTATTTTATTTACTTAAAAGAAATGTACTTGTTCAACGTAGAACATTGAAATGCTGTCTGTAGTATATTGCATTCATTACTAAAATGTCGTTAATTTGTTGTATAGATCATTATTTCATCAAAAATTATTTCCTGTGACAAACGCAGTAGATTTTTCTAAATCGCTTCTAATTGTCCTTAATGATAAATTTCATTTTGGTATTCATTGTGTGCACATACCTAATTGTACATTGGCGTTTCTGATTGCAATTTCAAATTCATAGGTTTGCTACCGGTCCATTGACAGCAGCAAATACTGACTATACATCAATTATTTAGGTGTGTAATTGCATGCCAGGCTTTTTAAACGGTACATAAACCAGTAATCGAGTGTGCAAGTAATTGATCTCAGATCAGCCCGCCCTATTGAGCAGAGTGGTAATATATTTCAGTGCTCCAGTGCTGTTTTCTATTCATCATATGAAATGCATACCACTTTATTCAAAATAAGACCATTTAGGATAAGATGCTGTTGTTATACATGTACATGTATAAATTTTATATACGGTGGCTATACCGCGTGGCTTTATTATCTGTGTGGAACACAAACTGTGAACAATACATCTTGTCGTGCAGAACTTTTCATATATAGCTGTTTTAGTACTTTATCAATTTTAATGGGATAACGTAGAGAGCCCACTAGATTGTGCATGCTGTTTCGTGTACACAGTTAAGTATTTTCTCAGAAAGTGCAACCATCTATCGGAATGTTAACACACGTGGTTTCGTTTCACTCAATACATATCCAATGTTGGTCAAAAATGTTTGTATAGCCCCCAAAACAAGCAGGATTGACACTTTTTGTCGTTAAAATTGTTTTGGAAAGTCATCGCGTAGAACGTGAAGTAAGGTTTTTTGTTGATAAAGCGTTCGTTAAGTTTGGCCCGATAACCCAGCTCTCTGTGACTGGTGGAACAAACCGTTAAGACCGAACCGACAAATCTAGTCAGTCCGTTAAGACCGACCCGACAAACCTAGCCCTTGAAGACTGGTCCGGAAACCTAGACCGTTGAGACAGCTGCGACAAGCCTAGTCCGTGGGAGTCGTCTGACAAATCTAGTTTATTGAGGTTGATCCGACAAACCTAGTCCTATAGACTGACCCAGAAATCTAGTCTTTTAAACTGGTCCGAAAATTATGTCATATATCACATGTTTAGTTAAGATCAATTTTCCTTTTGCATCCGTTATGCAAGTGTGTACAGTCTATAGTTACATGCACAGACGCCACATGCATCTATTTGGCCTACATAAGCAGAAGTTTATGATTACCAAACATGTATATGATCCTTTGTCTCTACTCTCAATAATATCTTCATACATTTTTACTATTTTGCAAAGTTGTACACCCCATAAAGCGGATTTCTGCTCCCGGTTGATTATATGAGAACATCACATCCACGGCAGACTCAATCTTCTCTTGTGGAATAAGCACTTCAGTAAGTGCATTTTCAGATTATTCATTCCCATAAAAGCATATCTTTGCATACATATACGAAATAGTGGTTGTGTCTTTGGTGTTTGTGATATGTATGACAAGAGAACGATCGTTAAATGCAAATTTCTGTTCAATAATGGTTTTGACTACAATTGCATTCTCAAGTCGTTCTCTATTTTGGTCTCAGATTATGTTTAAATATCAGATAAAATGCAGTGGTATGTTTTCCAATTAATATTTCAAATTGCAAACAAACACCCCCAACGGTAGGGATTTGAGCCAGTTTTAAAAAAGGGCATGGCGGACCTAAAAGGGACAGGGCGCGACACGCACAGAGATGGGGCACCACGAATATTAATGACAGTTACTGGCGATTTGTGTTACCCCTTCCGACGGACGTCGATAATTGTATGTTTTTACTATCTCTGTTTTATAAGGTCATCAATCTATAAAATAAGGATCAAACAATGTGATAAT
>Ga0224511_10003567_pt1 | contig 11302 bp, 5 predicted proteins | sample SF_May12_sed_USG_2_FD_169988 | JGI IMG/M metagenome (GOLD analysis project Ga0224511, IMG submission 169988) | Sediment microbial communities from San Francisco Bay, California, United States - SF_May12_sed_USGS_8_1 | ecosystem: Environmental > Aquatic > Marine > Sediment | place: USA...
AACCTATATATATTTTTATATATATATATATATATATGTGTGTAATGGGTTAATGACAAAAAACGTTCATTACCTTTACATTTGTTTTGTAGAAATTCATATGATCAAGGTAGCATAGGTACTACTGGCAGTATAGCTGATGAGTACATGTCTGCCTTAGATGAAAAGAGTCGAACTATTGACACATCCATCTCCTTCAGTAAGTATTAACCTGTGTTATTTCCGCTTTCTGTACCATACCCGCATTTTTTGGCAATAATGTTCAAGGAAGTAAGCACACTCCAAGTGTTTTCGCACCAGCGGTGCGAGTATCTTGGAAACGACTGAATTAGTGGTTACGTCCTGCACAGAGAACTGAGGGTCCCACTCCGAGAAAAAACTATAATGATGACAGAAAGATGGCAGCTGGTTTACTCCTCTGAGCTCTGACCAAATCTCCATATACAGTCTACTGGACTCCGTTTCTGGCACCTGCTTTTGCTTGAGTAAATAAAATCTCCCGTCAGTCTTATTCAAGTCTAGTTCAAGTAATCAGTGTTAAATAAACTAGTCAAATCAAATCCATCAAATGTAAAAAGAGGAAACGAGTGTCTTGCACTTTTGAATGTGTTGCTATTGTTGAAGGTAGCGTACCCACGGTGTTCATAGAGAAGTATCTGCCGGGAGCTGCTACGCCTACCCCACCCTTGATCACTGTGACCATATGCAGTGCTACCAAGTGTAACTACTGTGGTGTCATTTTGTATGATGAAGATATCCTTTCCGGCTACTCTCCCCAGGACAGTGACCTGAGTACCACGTAAGGCATACCTGTCCAATACATATTTGAATCTTTTTGCCTAATTCGAGTTTTTAGAACTTTTTATCAACACTTTTCTCTGTCATTTGAACAGGTTTTTTTCTCGGCTTACCTATTGCTCGATTGGCGCGAAGGCAGCTGTGAAGGTGAAAGGTGTAATTTGAATGGTTTTTAATTTGGTAGCTAAAGAATTGCACTTTTAACGGTACCATATACTCTTTGTATAACATGAATCTCTGCAGTTTTCATTTAACAATATGCCCATCTGCTCCAGGTGCCGGTTCTGTGAAAAGAAACAGGTTCCATCACTACACATAAATATCAAGGATCCAAGAAACTCTAATTCTGAAGACGATAACACTCGGTGTGCTATGAGTAATCCGGAAAGCAAGCATAGTATTGGGTATGGAAAAGGCCCTTCAAAGATTGCACCCCCAACAAGTTATGTTTTGATTTCCAGCAAAATCAGCAGATCAGTGTCGTTTCACCATCAGTAGTTTATGGAGTTATCCTCTCTTTTCAGGGATAACTCCATAAATTGGTCTGTGGCGCGCATTCAGTCGAATCTCTTGGCGCTTACTTGTACATTAAGGAGAGCCTACCCTCCATAGATATCGTTGAAGCCATAAACAATATTATTGGGTCAAGCCATATGTCATCTGTGAATGGTTATTTGTTTACAGTGAGAATGATGGACACTGTCTTGATGTGCATTATCTTAGTCCACTGGTACTCAGAAAGGAACTAGAGAACATCCTCGAGAGTGAAGGAGACACCACTCTTTGCCACTCAAAGTTTGTGGATGAGCACTCTATTATCTATTGGAACTTGGTGAGCAGCTTGGATTATTAGCTCAATGTCCAATGTGTTGTCTGTTTGAGGTCACAATGGAAAGGTTGCGGAGTCGCGTGCCCGCTACTGGGCTGGAATTTATTACGTTCAGGCGTACATAATGTTGAGCGATTGACTCAGTGATCCAATCCTTGACTTGTGACTATTGGTGCTCTTTCTGGATTGATATTACTAGACAGTCAGTGCGCAGAATAGTTGGAATGTAACGAGTATCAGGTACTCATTCTGTATTATCAGTGTTTGCTAACAATGACATCCTTATTTGGATAAACTATAAAAAACTCAAAAAGTTTCCGATGGTGCAGCCGAATGAGATCTTATCTCATTTTTTCGCATGATATTTAGGACAATTTTCGTTTTGGGCGAGGAAACATAACCCTGCAACCTCTCTAATATGTGAAAACCTTGGTAAATGTTTCTAGCCTTCAATGTAAATTTCATAGAACAGCGCGAAAAGCGACTGGGTAAATGCTTATAACGCACTGTTGTTCTCCAATAGGTGTGGTACTACAAGCGACTGAGCCTTCCTAGTCACCTCCCACAGCTACTATTTGGTGCTAAGTGCGTTGCTCAGCTGGGGATTATGCCTGATGATTCACAGCGAGGTCACATTGAACTTAAACCTCTATGGGATGATAGACGATTACATGAGCGAATGGTAAAACCTATGTACGTCGCGTGGAAGGATTCACGTAAGTAAATCTAATGGAGGCATTTGTCGCCCGTGTAGGGAAAGCCCACTTCGATAACTTCAGTGGATTGAAATCGACTTGAAAGACACAAGGCTAGCAGTGAACAAGATTTCCAATAGAAAAGCTTTAACCGAATGTTTCAGCTTCTTTGCACCCATTTCCCAGAAATCAATCAAGGTTTGATCTGGTTTGACCTTTTTAATCATCAGTTTAAATTGGTCTTTTGCTGGGTATTGCCAACCCTTTCAGTTTACTCTTTCGAGCATGTGCGATACGCTGATTGGAAGAAACTTCCAAGCTAAATCTGCTAAACTGTGACTGTTTGGAAAGTGGGTGTGCATGAGCAGAAGCTTGATATAACATTGCATGATGTACATAACCACTTTTATCGAGATCTAGTGGGAATTGCATATGTTAGGTTGATGTATGAATATGTATGTATGAGTTGTATCTACTTTTTCTACAGCCATGTCATGTTTCTACTTGGTCCGAACCAGGGCTGTCCCTTAGAACAGCCTTTTAGGTATTGACAATCATTTAAAAGCCAATTATTTGCATTATATAGTATACTTATTGAGCGCTTGGTAAAAAGGATAACCGCCGGAATTTTACCGCTGACCGCTGATGTCCCCGATGGTTCGATCGCTCCTTAACTTGGAGCTCACAAACTGAGTACACAAATAGAAATCATGGAATTTGTGGGAGTATATAACGCTATATAAAGTATTATGATAATGTGAACAGTTAAAAATGAAAACTTGTTCATGTTACAGTTTTTAGCATTGGAAAAAAATTAACTGTGGCATATGCTAACCGTTTTGACAGCTCCCGTATTGGCTACATATTTTAGGTTTTGGCAACCCTTTTCGTGAGTACTTACATGTTCTATTCTATGATCCAGTTGATTCCTGGTACTGCATCCAATCTTGCCAAATAGCAAAATACCTGCCATGTCAGCTTGTCAATGATGCAGCAAGCATGTGTACTCAACCATGTGGGTTGTGTGTTGGTAACTGGTTGACTTTTTCAGGTGAACATTCCAGTACAGTGAAGGCACTTATAACAGATGAGAAACTCAAATCCAAAGAGTGAGTGACCAATATTATGAAAATGGTCGTCTGTGCAGTTGGCCTGGAACTAGCCAGGTCTACATGCATGATATCCCATACAGGAAATGCTTTTCCAACTAAATTACGTACACACTGGGCAAAACGAGTCTTAATTGACTGTCTCCTTGTAGGTTCATGCTGCAGATACTGACCCATATAGACTGTAATGATATGTTCACTCCACTGAGGTCATTGATAAACAAGAGGAGGCTAGTTTCGCATTGGTCAGCGAGTGAGTTCCCCTCGGCATACAGAGATATACTCTTCCTTACACACGCATATTTTGGAGGGAATATAATGGATCACGGTGAGTTTTGCAAAGTGAACTACTTCGTGTAATCATCCCCTTGGTTATCAAGTGCCCAACTGAAGTTGATCAGTTACCCACAACCTAAGCTCCATAAGTGTAGCGAGTCGACTTTCTTCATGGCTTGCAAGGCGTCTTATCTGACCTTCCAGAAACTCAAAACTCTGAGCCAAACCAATTTGAGCAGTACAGCACAGTTTGCATACGGAGTCCTAGCAACACCGTACTGAAATGTTGCATCATTCAGCAGGATCACCTCCTTGGAAGAATAATAGCTAGTGTCATTCAAGTGTTTATTGTAGATGCATTTGATCGTGAGTACAAGCTGTCTTTCAAGCGCCTCTCAATAGCAGACAGACAGTTCCTTCACAGGAGTGATTTCCCTCCTTCACCTGCCATAATTTGGTGCAGAAAACTATTTGGGCATTTAGAGATATCTTAGTACAGCAACATCCAAGAAGTTCATACCAAATTAGCATATATGCATGTTTCCGATTTGTCCTGTGATAACGGTTTCCTGGCCTCATTTTATCGAATGCCATTACCAATTTTTTCATGTTGTTTTAAACGAATACTAGCTAGCTCTTATTTTAACAATACTGTATTAAATCTATTTCTAGTTTGCCGATCTACTCGGTTATTTTTCTTGCTTGAAGTCCTGCTTCAAACCATGACCACAATCTTGCGCGTAGAGGTTTACTGTTTCATGGCTGATATTTCACAATCATAACCAAACCAGTCTTCTTATGAGTAAGATGTAGAGTAACTGATTCATTATAGAGGAACATCAGAATGAGCTGGCTTCATAGAAACTAAGTGTTTTACAATAGTCAATCATTATACATTTACAATAGCTGGAAAACAAATAGCTCGAACGTGTTGCTTGTTGAAAAATGCCTTCGGTATTTTGCTAAGTGTCATCCTGTGGCGACCCCTAGTATTTTCAATTTTTATTTGTTCGGAGGACTTCCCCGGTCAATTGTCACTGCACGTGCTGGTAAGCAAAGGAATGCTGCTTCTAATGCTGGTCTACTGTTGCCGTCTGGCTGTGGCCGCGCATGCCACCTCTTCCTCCCCGTCCACTCCTTGGTCCGGAATTACCTTGGAAACCTACAACACGGATGGAGATGATCATTTTATATTAAAAAAGAACAGACCAAATATACATGTAGTAATAGGCGGAGTAAAAATGACACTCAAGTAAATGGCTGACCTCCGCGTCCTCCTCTGGGTCCTCCTCTGGGTCCTTGCCTGTCTTGGAAACCATTTTCTTTAGAGAATTTGTTGTTTTCTCGATCACCCTGGTGGCGATCCCCACCGCGGAAACCACCCCGATCACCTCCTCGGTAGCCACCGCCTCGTCCACCACGGAATCCATTGGTTGGCTGAGTACCACCGCGAGGACCGCGATATCCACTTCGGTTTCCCCTTCGGTTCTGTCCCCGCTGTTGAAATCCTACAATATACAATGCATTTTACAAAAAGCTCGATAAAAATTTCTTTATCAACTGCTTCTAAAGGCAGGTAATACCTTATCCTTGTTGCGATGTCGGTAAGTATGAAATCCACAGCAACCTGGGAACACTTCACAGCCTCTGCAGAGACTTACCATCCACGCTCCAAAATAAAAATGAATTGAACCAACCTCCCGACCAGGACTTATGTTACAAGCTACACATACCGTCCTCTTGGTTTGCTTGATCAGGTTCTTGTGTATTTTGTGAGAACATTTCATTGACTGGTGATTGAGATTGGAATTGGTGAGCCGCAGGGTCATTCGGCATGGGGATAGGAGCTGGAGCATCCTGATGGAAAGCTGCTGTCGCATCTACTGTCTGGAAGTCAGTTGGAGTTGGCTGACTGTAGTGCTGGTACTGGTCAGGCTGGGTGTACACAGCATGCTCTGAAAAAATGGAGATACAAGTAATTGTAGAGATGTCAAGATACTTGGTATGATTACAGATCATGAGACTGGCGACCTCGATCAAATCCACTTCACTAATGGCAGATTACAAAAGCTCGGTGAATCAGCCAATTAAAATTGGGAAAGTTATTAGTAACGAGCTAGAGATAGTGGGATGATCGGAGGGCGAGCTGCAGTGGAGATGGATAATGAGCACCACACAAATGAACTCAAGTCTAGTTTGCCAGCTGATGGTTGAAAAACTACCAACTGGTTGAATTGCAGACAGTAAACATTGTAGATGTGATTAAAATTAGTTGACAAAGGGTCTAACAATGGGTTAATGGATAGTGCACTGAGCTTAGAACTAGGATCCTAGTTTTATCTCCGTCAGCGCGCCAATTTGTCATCTCAACTTTGACGGATTTTGATTGCAACGTTGAATTGTGATGTTAAACTGTTTAAAAGACCCCCCCATGATAATTACATTTCCTATGGAGAGGAGGGGAGCCGTGGATCATCTTGTCAACAGGGCCGTGGTGTACTGACTATATATGTAAAAGGACATGATCCTATCAAGGTTTCACAACTGCCCAAAGATTGTTCAAATGTACATACCCGGAGTCGGCACAGCCGGATAGTGAGCTGTGGGCATTTGCTGAACAGCTACGACAGCAGGGTCCACATGGGATGGAGCTGCAATAGGAGTGATGGCAGTGTGAATATTTGAATTCAGACGCAACAATTAAAACTCGAGTAAAACACTGATGATTGGCAAACTAACGACAGAAGATATAGTCTATCCGGCTAAAATTCCAAACGTATATTCAGGCAGCTACAGGAGAGTTGATGTTGTGTATTGACCAGAAAAGATTCTCCTAGCATCTAAAGCGGATGAGCAATGCTAATACAAAGTTTTGTTGCGATTGGCAGACTTCAACACACAATGATTACCTCTGGTATGTTAGAGAGAGACAAGCCACATTGAGAAAAAGCTCACCTCTGCTTTACTTCGGTTACTGGGTCGGAAAAGCTTGTGGACATGACCATGTAAGTATCGACTATTAACAACAGGCTAAGCACGCGTGACCCATAGTCCCATCGGCACCTGTCTAGTAGCCACGACCAAAAATGATATTTTTCTCTATGTGGCCTGCCTACCTCCGACATACCAGAGGTTATTATCGTGCGTTGTATTATACCAATCTTTGGATTAGCATTGCTCGTCTGCCTCAGTTATTTTTTGGTCAGTACACAACATAAATTCCCCTGTAGCTGCCTGAATATACATTTGGACTTTTGGCCGGGTAAACTGTAGTTCACAGTTAGCCTAAACCAGATTTTACACTAGGCCACACGCCACACACAGTACCATCAATAGCAATGGTTACTCACAGTCCATGTCAATCTGAGAGTCTTGTATGAAGTTGAACATCCCTTGCACATTTTCAACGATCTTCTCAAAGGTCTTTGGAGGCTCATCGACCACTGTGTGCTCTATCACTTGTTTTGGGAAGGCAGGCACCGGCTCCTGGACGACTGGTTCTTCTGGTGGTAGCACTTCGCTAGGCAAGGACGCCTGCACCTCTTCAGAGTCGGCATGCGGCACCTCGCTTGTCTCCACTACCACAAACTCCTTCTCTGTGGTGTTATCACCGGTGTCTAGAAGCAAAAAATGCTCTTGAATATGCTGAGCACGCCCGAGAATCTTTTGCAGGAATGTAAAAAAACCTCCACAAAAGAGCTGGCCTTCACAACGCCAAGTCTGTGCTTGGATGATATGAACTCAGCCATTAATGATCTCAAGGCTTTGGCTATGTGCTGGTCTAAACCAGTTCAACAGATAGAACTATGACAATCACGCAGCATGTGCGAACAAACCTTCTTCGGTAGATGGCGTTTGATTGAGATAAGGGCAGTCCTGAATTTGAGACACAATGGAGTACAGTTTTTCATAGGTAGTTCCGATCACAGCCTTATCCTTAGAATCCAACATATGCTGCAGATGCTCCGCAGATTGATCCACACTAGCAGCAAATCTAAAGAGATTGAACACGGATGCTGTATTACAAACACCTTATTGTTGACGATGCTGACAGGATTTCGCTTACAAACTAGTTTTACCTGCTTCCTCTTTCGGGGCTAATGATCTTATAGAGCTCGTCCAGGTGATCAAGTTCCTCTTTCTCGAGCTTGACTGTGCCTTCGACACCACTGTTGAAAGCAGTGCGCGTTTCTTCCTCGCCCATTAGGTTCAGCACTTGTTGTAGTCGGAGAACACTTGCAAAACGCTTACGCTCCTCGATTACACGCTCCAATCGTTCCTGCTTCACTCGTTTCTTTTGTGCCTGACTAGCCTGTCGAAATAAAGCAATTGAATACAGTGAAACTTGGATAACTTGAACGACAGGGGACCACCAAAAAGTTTGAGTTATGAAAAGTTTGAGTTATGAGTTATCCTCTCCCTTTGCTTTAGCCATGTGGCCATCATAGCGAGTCTATTTCGTTCTAGTGTATTCCATTTCCTGGCTAAACTTTCTAAAATTTTGGAGATTTACTTCTCATGTGAAAAGAAAACAATGAAATTAAGCTTGTTACACAAGAATGTAAACACACACAGCCGCAGAAAAGGTAATTTGATGGAACTAACAACAGTTAATCAGTTGAGTTATGACTAAAGGTTTGAGATACGTCCAGAAAATTATCATTACCCAAGAAGGGACCATGAAACTTGGTTTGAGTTAAGCAAGTTTTCGAGTCATTCAAGTTTCACTGTATATGGATACATGAAACAAGGCACAGACCTCCAACAGATGATCGCTTATCAACAGAAGACAGAACCTGATAAAAACTACTCACCTTCTGGCTAAAGGTGGATGACTGTTTAATAAGGTCCTTCAACAACTCAATTTGGGACATGACACCGTCCAGATGAGACATAGCTGTCAACTGTTCCTCAGTCAGAGTTGTTCCACTGGCCTGCTTGGCCCTATAGTCCTCCAACTTACTCTACAAATAACAGATTCACACAATATCAGGAAATCGTACTACTCCTCTAGAAATTAAAGTTGATTTCGAGGAGTTTCATTCATTTGTGACTGGCAGTGTCAATCGACGAGTTACAATCATTTGTGTGATTGATCAGGCCTTGATAATCATTCCATGAGTTTCTGGTCATGAAACTGGAACTTTAACCCAGAAATGAAATTTTAAACTCACTGATGGGTGTAGTAGGTCTCATGACTAGGGTTGGCTAACTCTTACTTGGACGAACATAGTAACTTCAAACACTAGTCTGAGCCTTGTACATTTTCACTACTCTTTTAAAATACTCATTACAGTGATTACAGACAAGGATAATCTCGCATTAAAACTTTGATTTTTTTAAATCACCTAACTGCAATACAATCAAATCAGGGGTTCACCTTCAGTTTACTTTTGTGGGGTGAATTAATCAATGATGGACAGGACTTCGATTAGGAGTCCGTTATTTCTTCCGTCATTTGTAAATTGCACTTATACAGGCAGCTTGTTGTTGCCCAGAGTCAGTAGGCATTCTGATTATACAGTAGCGACGAAGTTGCCGGGTGAGCGGGTTGGCTCAGTAGATGCTGGCTATGCCCAGGGCCAGCTCCACTCTTCCAGAGCACCCACTGATTCAGTGTGAAGCACCTGCTACAAGACTGAATGGGTGGTTCTGGGAAGTTGTGGTCAGTCGACCCAAGATCTTGACTCTAAATCCTAACTATCCACTGGTTGAAACCTTCATTATTTTTACCATGGTAACCCAACGCCACGCTAATTTGGACTAGAGGCTTGCTAAAGGTTCATACCAGAAAACACCCCGCCGGCAGTGTGACTCGAACCTGCAACCTATGGATTCCAGCTTTTTACCAACTGAGCTATCCTGGTTATACAGCTAGTTAACTTGTGAATGTAATCAAGCGCAAACAATAAACTAGTGTCTAAAGTCACCCTCGAATCTCCGCAAGCGTAGGCATCAACACGAAACAAAAGAATAGATTAGTTAGTAATTCAGCAAACCTGACCCAACCCATTCACTATTCAATCGTATTATTTGAATTTGATCATTTTGATGCAATTCTCTTTATTTATATAATAAACTAGTTGATACCACCAAATGAGCAATAGCTGTGGTGTAGACGTAGTACAGTAGTAGTTTATCATAATCATGTACGTGTGTACTGTGTCACTTGTCATGTGTGTGTACTGACTTCACAAACACTAATTTTTTCATGGACCTTGATGTAAAAAAGACCCCCTGGTCTTAGTTATTATGTTATCCATGTAAAATAAAATTATCCTACTAATTATTTAGTAATTAAAAAGTTAAACAGCTAGTTCTGACGCTATAGACTATAGTATAGTATAGAGTAGACACACACATACTCATAGTCATAGTCATACTGATACTGACATCACAATTCACATACTCACTGATATATCATCATGATATAATATATGATAGTAGTATACTAACTAATAGTAATACTAGCCTACTCCAATACCAGGCCGCGGCGGATAGATTAATTTGGATACGCGGTTCGAATTTTTCATCATCGACCTGATCAAACTCAAAGACCGATTCATTGATTGAGATGGCACAGACAGTGAGAGTGAGTGAGATACTGAAGTGAAGCACAAGGCAAGCAGATTCAATTTTCATTTCATTTTCAATTTCATTATGATCATTATTCAATCAGAACAGACGCCACGCAAGTCGCCCAACTTGTTATACCTTCCTCTTTTCAAGGTTTCGGATTTTCTTCTCCATCATTGAGATCATGTTGTTGGCAAACTCTGTAGCATCAGTCATTGCCACAGGTTCCGATTTTGCGGATAAAGAAGGCATTTTATCAACAGGCAACAGCTCAACCAGCTCTTTTTGTTCCCTCACGTGCAAGTCAAATTTAGCGTTCACCTTAGTCATTGGAGGAAATACTTCATTGTTTGAATTAATTATTTTATTTCTTTTAAATCTATAAATTCTTAGAAAAAGTGCTATATTTCAGCTTTCCAAATAGATAACAGATTTCTCTAGCATTTATATTCCGTTTCTATGTCTAAAATTTATGTGACAGGGGCTGATGGGAGCAAAACGGGCTAAGAACAAGGTGTAATTCAATTCTGAATATTACAGCGCTACTAGATGTGTCTATCGTGCCGTCCCTTGTCAATCTGGACAAGTTTTATGGGCCCAAATCTTACCTAATGTTCTACTGTTTTACTACCAGAGATTTATTTTAGTAACCACAACAGGCGTTGAAGACCTGTAACCAATGAAGCATTCGACCGTTTGCCGACCATCTTTTTTCACGAGTAAGAGTTTCCAGTTCGGTTCGCTGATTGGATGTGAGCAGTCCTTAAAGATTCTGTGAGGTTTTGTGGGTCCGTGCAACTGATTTCACTATGCCAGCGTAGATTCTGCCTTGCTAATGAGGTGAGGTCTACAATAAGTGAAGTTTAAAATTTTTCATTGGTATATGCGTGGTGTTGAACGACCCATGTTGCATGATAACACCCCTGCAATCATCTCATGAAAGCCAAAAATGAAAAAATAGGGTAGAGACTAGTAGTAGTAGTAGTAGTAGTAGTAGTAGTAGTACTAGTCTAGTGGTA
>Ga0224511_10003568_pt1 | contig 11301 bp, 8 predicted proteins | sample SF_May12_sed_USG_2_FD_169988 | JGI IMG/M metagenome (GOLD analysis project Ga0224511, IMG submission 169988) | Sediment microbial communities from San Francisco Bay, California, United States - SF_May12_sed_USGS_8_1 | ecosystem: Environmental > Aquatic > Marine > Sediment | place: USA...
TCAGACCTAGTCAACTATTGCGAAAGGGTGAGTACTTCAAAATATCCTATAGCTCGAGAAGAAATAATTTTATGGTTAGGATTTGATGATTGCAGACCAAGACATTTCTGCACAGGCATTGAAGAAAACTCGTGTGGCCATCAATAATGACTCCAGCCTCTGTGACCGCCAGGTATCAACTCATTTAAAGGGGTACGGCAGTTTTCTTGGCCCTGTTTTGCTAATGAATACAAAGAGCTGACCTCTCTGATTAGCATTTCGGTAGAACTAGTAACAACAACATAGCTGAGAGGGAAGGCGCCTATGTAGTTCCTACTCGCAACTATCCTGGCCGATAGGGATGCTGTATCTGCAGATAGATTACCTGGTGAGCGTGACAGCTCAATGGTAGAGCACTGGGCTCGCAACCGATCGAACCTGGGTTTAAATCTTGAACACTGCGGGCCCCTGTTGTGAGTCCGAGCTCCTCACAATAATCTTAGCTCACTATGAAGTGGGAGCATCGATACCGACTCATTCGTGGTGCTCCTTGTCAAGCCATAACCGGAAAAAAATGTATCTACAGTATCTAACCCGGCGACTTCACCGTAGCAATGAAGATGTCACACGAGGAAAAGAAACTTGCCCAAGCCTCAATGTACTTCGAAGGAATCTTTTACAAAACCCACCCGGGGAAGAGAACAATACGTCTACCATACCATATTCAGTGTTTACCATTGCAAAGAGTTAATTTTTAAAACAACTAATAATGTCTTCAAAAAGTAATATTCATCAGATGCTGGGTCTTAAATTTCCTGAATCCTAATAAGAAAAAGGTCATTCGCATATGTCAAAGATTTTAATTTTCATGTCAAAGATCTGTCAGGATTGTGCACCAAAGGCTGCGGATATTAAGAGGTTTAACAGGAAATAGGCATAGAGTGCCAGGAGAGGTACATGAACCCCCTTCATTGAGACTTTGCTGAGAATAATACATCAACACGACACACAACAAATCTAGCTGCCAGATGAAAATATCACTTTTATCCACAAGTACTTAGCGACTGAAGGTGTTAGTCCTAACTTTCGCATTTTTGTGGAGATAAAAAAGAAACCCACTTTGATGTCCACCAGAATGACAAGCTTTCAAGGAATATTTTTTTATTTTTCTGCGTAAATTTGAACTGTTGCATGCATTGAAACCCGCTGTCATCATTCATATTTCTGCTTTCTTGTTTTCAGGCATACTGCTCTACCTATGAGCCCGATCACCTCATGTTCGGAGTCGTCCTTCTTTGCCTAGCAGTAATGATTGTCATGTATGGTATGATTATGTGGATACTGTATAGATACCAGCATCATGAATATGGCACAGTATCAGAACGAAAAGCCCAGCGTCATATCAGAGGACTCATAACCAGTTTCATCATCCTTGGACTCTTTGCTATACTATGGTTGCCTAACTGTGTACTAGATATATACACCATACTGATGGCGGCTAATCAAGACTTCAGTGCGAATAACATGCACCAAAAAGTTTATTGGTACCTCTACGCGTTTGTTATTCTCAATGCCATATGCGACCCTATCGTTTATGCCATGCGAATGAGAGAGATCCAGCAGAGCCTGCAGTTACTACTCTGCTTTCGTAGGCCCACGTTTAACAACCAGACCAATGGGTTTGGCGAACAATTACGGCACACGTCATCCGGAGGTCTACCTCTGAAGTACGTGCAGCGACAATATTCCAATAGCACCAACACCACAATGACCAGCAGTATGCCTAACAGTACTACCACTTCCCTCGTCGATTCGGGCAAAAACGGTCGTGGCCGTAAAGGAACATTGTCGAGCCAGACAAGTGATGTCACAGAGGAAACACCATTCCGATGAGACATCACAGTGTCACATAGACTCAGTTTCAGTGTCAGAGCATCATAGATAACTATCTGCATAGCCCATGTGACTCAAATGACCACTCAAAGTGCGGAGTGTAAAGTACGCATGGTGCGCAGATTTATTGTAGGTGTCATCTGCTGACAGAAACTGTCCATGAGCGTAACTCATTTTTTACTGCTGCAGAATTACTGACATAAGTAAGGACTTCAGATCGGGCATAATCACTTCAACCTATTGTACAGAGACCTCTAAGGGTGTGTTAGGGTCAGTGACATTTACAATTTTCTTATAACCACAGTAAAGTCACTTATCTTGTTTGTCTCAGTATTGTGCAATAACTAATTTTACCAAGTTCCTTTGTATTCTCACTAGAGGTGACGCTGACTTTTATGTTGGTTATGAAGAAAAACAGGCCATGAATAACCAGATATAAGTTGCATACACCCGACCGTCTCAGTGATGCAGCTTCAGGTAAAGCTACAGCACACTGAGCAGGGCAGACTAGGCGGAAGCTGATGTAGCCCAAAAGCCGTTTTCACTCTATCAGGGTACGCGCTAACTCAGGGTATGCGCTGACTCAGGGTACGGGCTGACTCAGTGTGAAGCTTCGCGTTACAAGACCGACCAGATAGTCACGGGAGGTTGGGGTCAGTCAACTTTAGTCGTATTTCACACTTCACTCAGAAAACTCGGGTGTACCGGGTTACTACACATATATAGCCTAGGCAAGGTGATCAAAATTTTTTGAGACATCTCTTAGATCTCATGGTGAAATGTCTTAGTGTTTAGACTTCCGATTGAGAATGAGTCACCCATTGAACAGTGTTAGTATAGATTACAAAACTTGAACGCTGAGCAGTTACCTACAAGGAGTTATCTTCACCTCCTCAGATCAACAACAGACAGTTCTGCATCACAATATCACCGCACAACGCAGTTTGTGCATCCTACCATACCGGTAGGATTACCAGTTCATTCAAGTCAATTCATACAGTTATCCTTTTCATGGGAGAATAACCCGACGGTCCCATCACAGATAAACTATACGCTAGGATAGAGCCATGAAGAGCTTTGTGGTATGAGAGCATTCCATATCATACATCTGCAGAATGAAGGTCGCGCGTGAAACTTACCAGCACAAAATGGCCGAACACATTTGTGGCAAAAGTTGTCTTGAGCCCTTCACTAGTAGTGCCATCAGATATAAGTAGCAAATCAGCTCCAGTAGTGAACCTGTGTTTCCATTTGCTAAAACATCAAACATCATAAAACGTCAGCGGCTTGTGGTTTGATTCCCCATTTGAGAGCAAAACTGTTTCCTTGTCAGTTTTAGACCGCCGTGGGGTCCCACCTGTATCATACAGCTGCAAACAGTATGCTCCCTAAGGACGCACTCACTTTTGCATACTAACGATGCTTCAGGAGACGATGCGACAGAAAGGGTAGAACACGTGGATATAATACGGATTGGCAATTGCCGATCCCAAGGTCAAACAAACTCATTTGCTTTTGATGTCACAAAACAGGTGTAAACTACGCAAGAATCGCTATAATTATATCACAAATTGTCTTTCCTCTATGTCGCAGAGCAAACAATTTTGTATTAGCTTCCATTCAATTTGTGGAGTTATCTACCCTTTCCATAAAACTTTCGCAGGTTTAGTGAAACTGTTCTGTTTTGATGACATCACAACTTGATGAGACTTTCCGCGAGGTCAGCCTTGTAATGCGTACTGATTACCCACCCATTATATTCATATTGATGGTAGGAGAGGGGAGGTGTTCCAGGGATGTCACACTAACCTGGGCTCTAACAAGGTTCGGCAGACCATAGAGTAGTTAATTCTGGAAGATGCCATCACACCAGCATTCAGGTACAGGAAATCGATGTGCGTGAATCTATAAGCAGTACCAAGTAAAATAGTAGACTAGTCACATGCGCTACTCTCGAGTCTTGCCTCCGGAATAAGACTATATAATTCCCATTAAAATGGTGAGATTATTCAGCTGGGTGACACAGGTTTGCAAAGAAACCTACTGAGAGGAAAAAAATGCAGGCACCAAAGCTTGGCCTGGTTTTAGCCTCAAGGCTTGCCACAGCAAAAAGGGCTGTAAACTGAATGAAGCGGTACCTACTTTTTCAGCAGTTCTTTAGCACCTTGTCTAGTTGATGTGATATTTCCTATATCAGCTAATACAACCGAAATATCTGCGTCTGTAATATATGTGAACAAAACTGTACCCAGACACATAGAGCTTCTTCATGTTGCGTAGGTGATAATGCCCGGAGCCATGAGCTGCAAATCAGACCTAAACAGCTGAACAATCATATTAACTGTACAAAGCTCTTTTCCCATATTTCATGTAATTCCCATGACCGGTCCAATAAGTTCTTTCTTCAAAGATAGGTATCCCGATTTTCACAAGTGAGTTTTATTCCTAACTATATATTCCATATAAAATACAAACAAGGTTTTACCTCACAACTTGGTCTTAATTTTTTTTAAATAAATAGGCATGCCGAAATATAAAAAACAATACACTGCAACACGCCCATCTATAGATATAACCAGCCATGTCAACATCGCCCATAGCAAGCCAGTCAGTCCGTGGGGACAATGTGTTAGATAGAAAACTCACCTACAACGGAGACTGAACAGTTCTCAAAAAAGTGTGCGCTGATAGGGAAACTCTTGATTAACCGAGTAAATTCCTAAAACTTTCCGTCATGTCAGCGTTTTCGGATGTGTTAGTTCAGGGAGCATCGGTGGCTAAAGTAGGTTTAGGGTCTATTTACAGGCCCTAGTACATTTCATCACATTGCCATACTCATGACGCTAGTGTACGGAACCGCTAGGCTTAAACATTTAGTGCAAGTCGGCACCCTAGTAGACATAAACTTCTCTTCAGCTACCTCAAACTTTGTTTTCGTTACATTCGAAGGGTGATATATTTATTTGGGATGGGAAGTACGGTACCATTATGCTGCTGAAGTAATGAATCTTTTGCAGCCTGGGCTCTCCCTTGATTTCGGCACACCATACAAAGTTTTATGTCGGGATACTCAGTCAGTAATCGATCACACAGAGCGAGACCCACACCACTGAAATAAAATAGCATCAGGGTAACAGGTTCAATCTAGGAGGAAGACAGAAGAAAAGTAAACTCAGAACCTGAGAGAACTCTGTATGGTGATATGCTATGTCTACTCACCGTTGTTAGCCTAGTTTTAATATCTGTATTTATACGAAATTCATTTAACAAGTCAGTTATTCGACTTCAGATTGCATTCAGTTGTTTTGCGTGTGTGATCACTGGTATCTTCATGTCACCGGGTACTCCAGGCCTGGCTAGGTTTGTCTAGAAAGTTCACCCACGAAGTCAGAGAATACTCTGATTCACCAACTCTGGCAATTGGTCTATAACATTACACGGTACAACTGATGATAGAATGGCATCCAGGGTCGGCATAGTTTAACCCCTCGGTAATGAGAACTAGTAAATTAATAATAACTAAGTTACTAACTTGAGAAGTACACAACAGTCAGTGCGTTTCCTTACTAAGCACTTGCAGTTGCATGCCATAACTTGAATCAATAGGAGGAATCGCTCATTCGCGTTGAGTTTGATTGAATTCTACTTTCAACCTGTTGTCTGTTGATCCTCTAGTCTACTATAATTATTGCTACATTTAGTGCACCCTGGCTTTCTCCTCGTATCTGTTTGTGGGTGTACAACTTCAGCGAGTTAGGCACTGGTGGTAAACTTATTGTAGCACCTACTAGTTCGAGTTGCGATTACTCAGTTATTCATTAATCATTACTCCAATCCAGCTTCAAACTCCAAGGTATTACTAGTACTAGTAGTAGTACTAGTAGTAGTAGTTACTCTTAGTACTATACTCACTACTCTACTGATCTGATTCTGACGCTCAATTTTCTCATTTTACCTGTTAGCACCGGTCACCACAGCTACGAGCGGCATATCTTAGAGCAGGTAGGACTCAAAAACAGGGAGTTTAGCACTTGCAATACGCTTAGTTAGTTATGCTACACGTTTTACAAAGATCATTATTTTTAATCTTTGACGTTTGAGTCAAACTAGTACGGTTTGACAACTAGACGTTGCCTTTAATCGCGTAGAAAAAAGCAAACTGGAATGGCGAACTTGCAAAGATCCTTCTCAGTTCATTCACTGGCACAATCACCCTTTTAACGCGCTGTTGTAATAATAATAATCTCTTTGAATGCCGCTACCTTGACCTACTTGATGGCCTTGACCTGAGCGGCACGCCTACAATCTTTTTATAACGTGAGTGATCGACTATCCTACTGGTCAAGATGTTGAAGGCTTATTTGGATTTGATGTCTCAACCCAGTCGGGTACTGTACATGTATTTAAAGTTATCAAAGATACCGCACACCATCTGCCCGGTTGCTCTCCGCAAAGGTAATATGTATCTCCACTGGCCCTGAACTGAAGCAGACTCTTGCCTTGGACGATGATCATGATTATGAATTTTATCATTATGATTATCAATATCAATTATCATGAATTATGATCATGATGATTATAAATATAATATATTATTTATATAATAATCGGAAATATACCTACCGTAGCACTAGCAAGGTAGTGAGAAACTATGTACCCCGTACCCTAGTACCTCCTCAACCTGGTAGCCCTACTCTCGAAACGATGTACTAACTATGTACCCCAAGCTTTAAACTATGTATGTACCCAGTACCTTAGATATCATGTATTATAAGTATAACACAACCTGAGAATGAGACAAAGTTTGTCTCATTTTGTCTCAATTCTCTGATTTGAAATTATAGAACCACTTTTGTATTTCCCTTTTCAATAACTAATGTATTGGATAAATTCCACCACTTTCCTCACTTAGAATTTCACCAACTTTTTTTACATTAGAATACCATGTCAGCATGTCTCAACCTGGGTTTTGAAACTGAAAACAATAAACATAATGTTTATGCTGAAAAGTCATGAGTTTAATCGAAGTGCATGGTTTCGAGGGTACAGGGTACATGGTTTTGAGCTAGGGGTACAGGGTGCATGGTTTTGAGAGTACAGGGTACATAGTTTCGAGGGTACCGGAGTACAGTGTATGGGGCACATAGTTTCTCACTACCCAGCACTAGCAGGACAGAAGGTTACTCAGTCCTACTGTCCTAATGGTAGTGCGCTGATTCTAGTTATACTCTGTACGTTTCCATTGTTGTAGAATTGTATTGTGATGCTCGCATTGGGTGTTTTTATCGACAACTAGTTCAAATTTTCAGGCTACTGATGCATGTGCCTGTGATTTTAATGTTACGAATCCATGCTTCATGTAGCCGTGGACAATTTTAGGCGAGCACTTCACTGATGAGTTTAAGAAGATTAACCCATTCAAAGTTGTACCCGTTATTGATGACAATGGATTCCTGCTGGCTGAGAGGTTTGTTTACCAATCTCTTTTTCGATGGTTGATGACCACCCCCATCATGATCTAAAATGGTATTCAACAGCTTTTAAAGAAACTGTATGATAAAAATAGGGTACTGGTAAGTCATAAGACTTTGAGTTTTACACTAGAAGGTTTGCCGCAATTAGTTGTGGCAACTCATGTTGCCGCAACTCTTTTGACGCCTTTTCCTACCAAATTCATATGGCCGCAACTTTTGTTGCAGTAAATTCTGTATTGCGGGAATTGACCAATAAATTGTCACTATTCTGTCCCTTGCTCGATGTCGCTAGCAATTAATGTTTTTTTAATACTACGCTAGCAAAATAGTTTAACAGGAAGTGACCAGCATAGAGAGCCCTTGCGGGCTTATAGGACTATAACGAATCCATTCATTACGCGAATGAATCATTGAACTACGTGCTACAAGTGAGTTTGTTGGTATTGCTAGTAATAGCAACTAATGCCGTCATATTCAGTACATCTGCCTCCATTTGGGATGGGCCGGTTCACACACCTGTGTCACAAAACTAGGTCATGTTGCTAATTTTTTATGACAACAGGTACAATGTAAAAGCAAAACATCATGGCAAAATGTTGCAGTAAATCTGCAACAAGTTGCCACAATTAATCGCGGAAAACTCTCCCTAGTTTAAAAGTCCTATCAGATTGAACTTGCAGCAGCCACACGGTTGCGGCTCCGGTACCACTTAAAATGATCAGCGACACAGCGGTGGAGTTCATTATGCATGAGGGCACTAGCAGCAGTAATCACTTCTTTTTCCTCATGTCCTTTCAGTAGACTTGGGATAGCTTGGCAGCACTCCTCCCCTCCAAGTATTTTTCACGCTAGGAGTTAGGTGAGAGCTCACAACAAGTTATGACAGGAGCCGGAACCCAAGTTCACACGATTGCAGATCCAGCGCCGCGCACTGCCACTGAGCTATTGATGTGAATCAATGATTGAGATGTATTGTAGTGTTGCCATCCTTCAGTATCTGTCCAACAAGCATCCCTCACTAACGGAGAAACTTTACCCAAGTGACCTTCAAAAACGAGCCAAGATTGATGCATTCAACAACTGGCAGCACTTGAACTTGAGGATTGGTGGAGCTGGAGCCTTCCAGGCATTGGTGAGTCAACTGTGTGACAACCAGAGCTACCAGATATCCGGCTCCGACGGGTTCTCAAATCGATAATATCCTGAATTTTGTTTCTTACACTTCATCATTGCACGATTACATTGACCATTGGTCGTTCAAACATTTTTGTTGAAAAATAGATATAATATATGCGCTTATATATGTGACTATTATCTATTATCTTCCCAATGTTAGTGATGGCTAGGCTCCATTTACAATCTCCTAATATTTCATAATATTTTCGTCTTAAATCATCCCATTTACCTGTAGGTCATTCAGCCTCTGAGTACTGGAAAACCGGTGAATGAACTTCGACTACAGGAATCGCTTCGTATGTTGAAGCAATCCCTGAATAAAATGGAGAACGTTTTTCTTCAGGAGACACCATTCATCTATTCAGACCATCTCACTATAGCCGACTTGTTTGGTATCTGTGAATTGATGCAGCCTAAAATGGGTCTTCAGTTCGACTGTACTCGTGATTATCCGAAGATTCAGGCTTGGAGCGAACGAGTTATCAATGATATTGGGAAGGACCTGTTTGAGGAAGCTCACAAGTTCATTACACAAGCAGGAAATAGATTTGTTCAGATGTCAGATATTAGACCCAAACTGTGAGCGAAAGACAAGTATACCGGCACATTGCTCTAATCTCTAATGACTGGTTTATATGTGATTGGTTAGTCCATAAGCTCCATCAACGAATATGCAACCAATGGAAAACATCGTTAGTCCTGTATCTAAACAAATTTCTGTGATTCAATCGCTTCAAAAGTTTACAGCGAGTCTGTGTCCTAGGACTTCATGATTGTTGCCTCGTCCATCGCCATTCGACGCGCTCCTTCTGCGTTACTTTAGTTGACAAAGGAATAATCGTCGATTGTCGATAAGGGTATTACTTGGCGAAAAGCCACATATGAACAGAGCAGATGTCAATTGAAAGTTTAGGCCTAATTCATGAGTTTTTCACTGCCATGCAATCCAACACCCACATCCTGTTTTATATTTAAAAACAAATAAATATGATGGGCTGGAACAAAGGTGTCCTTGGATTGTTCAATGAGGTGTAGGGATGGTTGAGTGGATAGTGTGCTGGACTTGGTTCGATTCCCAGTTTGAGGAACAAATTTGTCTTTCGCGACACTCTCGTCCGTTTCGGACCACATCGCCAAACGAAGGAGATCCTCCCACAGAGTTACCTTCTCGATGAGGCATGTGGGTGCAAGCAGAAAGCTCATCAGGCCAATTTTTGGAAGTCTCCGACACTATCCAGGATACGAAAGAATAGGATTGTCCAATATCTCGATAGAAATGTCCTTGTCAATGCCTATCTCGTTTAGAGCCCCTAGCGTCAGCCTTATAGGTGTATATTATCTTGGTGTCAGCTGGATTAGGTCCCATAGCAGGAAACTTCACAGAGATATTGGGTAAGTTTACGAACAGTCATGGCTACAATGAGTTTAGTTAGTAATGATAAGTTTCAGAGACACCTTTTTGGGCACAGATATGAAAATTCAAAGTTATACCACACGTTTTTTTTAAAGCTTAGTATTTTACTATACAAAACTGAAGAAGGCTTTGTGAATACGGCACTGGGCCTATAGGGCTAAAGCTTCCTGATTTGATTTCCTGCCCAGTTGAGTGGGCTAACTGTTTCACACAAGTGCCAGCATAAAACATGCTAATGGCGCATTTGGAGGAATTATATGCCAATGACTCAATAGGCTCATTTCTGCATACCCCTGTTATTTTAATATTGCTACTAATGCCTAGAGTGATTTTGTTTCACTACATTACATTCGGGTGTGCATGACTATTGACACTCTGTTGTCGTTATTAGTCCTATACAGTCTTTGGAATGGCAGCCAGGTCTGCTGGATTACTGGTATTGATCTTTCTTGGAGTGGTCTCCTCCGCACCAACCCACTCCGCCTTCCTGGATAGCGCTGAAAATTACTTGGTGGAATGGAGCTTCAATCACAACGAAATCATATTTGAATTAACTGTTAATACCACTGGCTGGTTCGGTTTGGGATTTAGTCCTAACGGAGGCATGCCTGGATCTGATATCATAACTGCCTGGATAAAAGATGGACAAACTTACATTCAGGTACTAATCTATAGCCCTTATCTTTGGACTACAGCCCCAAGAGCCTCAAAAGGTGCAGAAGAACTATGCGGTATATATCACACCTGATGCTATACATAGGTTTAATCTATACAAAGCAACACATTTGATAACACAAACCCGTGCAGTGAAGATCAATGTGGTACCATAGTTATACATCGTTCTCTACATAAAGCAGCTTTTCTCTTCAATCTGTTAAATATTTCAATGTGTTTAAAATTTTAATTCCACCATCTAAAATTTCTTGTCTACACTTTTATCAACATTATCCGTTCCTTGTGACACTCCATTTGGGGTTATGGAATTTTCTCCTCCCTTAAGACGGAGACATTGTCGGAGCTCAGAAGTGATTAAAGATTGAATGCTCCTTCCGTTACCACCAATGAATTTTCTAGGATTCGAACCCGTGAATTGCTCTACACAAGTTGTGAATGTTGACTACTAAATCATTTAAGTACATTGTCTCATGCGATATTCATTCACCCTTCTTACAGCTGTGATTTCCAGAGACCAGAAATTAGTTTTTACCCCGGAATTTATTCCTAGGACAGACATGCCACCAGGAATGGCCTACCACAGCAAGACATCCAGCAGGATGTGACCTTGATCTCCGGGTCAGAGTCAGACGGTCAGACAAGAATTAGCTTCTCGCGTAAACTAAACACATGTGATGATAAAGATATGGA